>JFJP01036958.1_pt1 | contig 90341 bp, 131 predicted proteins | sample 431651 | NCBI WGS metagenome assembly JFJP01 (sample SAMN02602958, study PRJNA72255) | Microbial mat metagenome, whole genome shotgun sequencing project. | biome: fresh water; feature: sink hole; material: water; isolation source: purple microbial (photo- and chemosynthetic) mats found in...
ATAAATGTGAGAACTCTGACTGGAAAACCGGTAAAGAAATTGTTGATCCTAGTAAGCCTGAGTGTGGATACTTAACAAAAACAAGCAAAACGCCCATTGGATTTAAAAATGCTAAGGATGGAGTAGCATGATATAATTCAGGCTTAGGTTGTTGAACATCAAGGAACATAAAATGGCAAAAGAAACAAAACTCATGCGTGAACATCGTCAAGCAGAAGAACAACTTGCTCGGGTTGAAGCAGAACAAACCAATTATTTGCCACGGGTAATGCTTGCTCTTGAAGCAGCAACGAAGTTGGGATTTTCTCTTGAAGTTAAAGATGGTAAGTTCGTTGTGAACAATCACACTGGTTGGTCTAGAAACCCTTTAAAACTTTCTGTAAAACATTCAGAAGATGATCAGGATACTCTTGAAAGTCTTGAATGGGATGTGGATTGCTTTGCTAAAGAAGAAGCAGAAGCTGAACGTAAATTCGCGGTGAAGCAAGCAGCACTCGCTAAACTGTCTAAAGAAGAACGTGACCTTTTGGGAGTTTGAATGAATTATGACGTAATGGATTTGGATAAAGAGTATTGGGTCGCAATGATGTCTGCTTTTTTCAGATATGGCTTTAATGTCGATCATGTCTTTGTAGAGTCCAAAGATTTTTGTAAAATGTACTGTGGGGGTTGAAATGCAAACTTTACTTGAAAAAATCAAGGAATTTAAATATGAAATTTCTCAACGCGAGGAAGCAATTAAAGTTTATAAACGTGGGCTAATCTTCCTTGAAGAACAACGTGCTTATTGTGAACATGAGTGGAATGCGCCATTAAAAGGGTTTGAGAATGAAGGTTGTTCGTGCAAACTTTGTGGTATTAATGATCAATACGCCCCAGTATTTAAAAAATTCGTCCAAAATAAAAATAAAGATGCTATAATTGCGCCATATTAAAAAACAAAGAAAGTAAAAAATGAAACCTATCAGCTTTGATGAATTTATAAAACAAAATATTGACAATGACTCTCTGCGATTTACCTTGATTACTCAATTTGAAGAAATGGTCAAGGTCGGTCATATTGGTACTTGTGAATTGAGGACACTAGCCAGACAATATATTGATAATCTCGGTGTTTCTGGAGTAGGGGTTGTTGGGGTAATGAAAGAAATTGCTTTCGAGTGTTATAAGTATTTCGCTAAACGTTATTTGAATCTAAGGAGCCTTTGAAATGAAAAAAGTTTGTATAAACGTGCAATACGGTGGGTTCGGGTTGTCAGATGAAGCAACTGAACTTTATCTGACAAAAACTGGTCATGTTCCATTCTATAAACATGTCGAGTCTTATGGCGCAAATTACGCATTTGCGCCATTTGTTGACGGTAAATCTGAGCAAGGGCTGTACTTCTCGGAGTGGGATATCGAACGCGATGACACTTCATTGATTGAAGTTGTTGAAGAACTTGGTGATAAAGCCAATGGCAAGTACGCAACACTGAAAATTGTTGAAATTCCAGATGATGTTAAATGGAAAATTACTGAATATGATGGTTACGAAGCTGTTCAGGAATGCTCACGGTCTTGGGGTTAAAAATGGAAAAAATTGTAATTAAAGGGTTTGGTGTGTACTTGGCCGCTTCTCAGCCTTGGGCATTGGTGGCACTATTTTCAAATCGTCAATCCGCAGAGCAATTAGCAAGGACTGATCCAGAATTTAAAATTAAAGAATATCATAATGAGATTGAAATTTTTGATTCTCTTCATGACTATGGTAACAGACGAGCAAGAAAGAAAATCACTGATAAGTTGACTGATTTTGAATTGCAATTTCTTGGGGTGACTCGTGATATTGATGTTGAGGATAAAACTGACGACAGACGCCAACTGAGAAATATAAATTTCTATTATTCTTATTGAAATAATGGAACCGAAATTCACGTTGCCGTTCGATATTTACAAATTGGTTGAGCCAAAGTCTATCCAAGATCATCAAGACCTCATCCTTGAAGCTTTAAAAGAACTCAAAGATGCCCTTGAGTTGTTAGATCAATTCTACGGAAAAGAGCAATGAAAAAATACATAATGCCAATCATTCTTTTTTGCCTTATCTTAGTGTCTGCTATTATTTCAGCCTCGGTTTGGTCTGAATGCCGAATGACCAATTCTTTTCTTTATTGTATGCGAGTAATGTCAAAATGAATTCAACAATGTCTTCTCAATTATATGCAGGTTATCGTCAAGCAGATTGCGAGTGGTTGGCCTATATAGGCTGCCCAATGCTGTATGATGGTGGTCTGTGCGTCAATCGTGAGCCTCAAGAGGTTGCATATCACAATAGGCGTAAATATTATTCTTGGTTGGAATCATGATTAAACCAGCTAAGGGAACAACCGGATGCCTAATCCCATCGATGGACGGTAGGTTTTATTTTAGAGTCTACTCCGAAATTGGTAAATTTGTTGATTATGAAATTCATCACAGCGACCTTTTGGTTACAATTTGTGACGAAGATTCTGCTTTCTACTCTGGTGATTTTGATTCGGCAGTCTTAGATCATTCTCCAGACACTCTAGGAATTAAAAATGAAAGCTAGACCTACAGATGAAATGATGGTTTTGAAAGTAATTCAGTGGTATAATGAAGATGCTACTGATATTGAAAAGATTGCGTTCAAAAGTTCTTATCCAAATGAATTGCATCAATATCATCACTCAATCGGGCAGAATATTCGCAACACATTTTCTTTATGGGAATACGAATGGGCACCTCAGATTTATGATGGTGTTGATCATTCTCCAGAACATCCAGATGCTATTTCAATGCGAGTTATTCAAAAAGTGTGGGAATGGGTACAATGAATCAAGATGAATTTGGATTTGCTTTATTTTTGGTAGCAATGCTAATAATTTTTATTGTTAGCCTAATATCAATCTATATAAGTGGATATACTAAAAAGGATAAATTTAAATTAGATGATTTAATCCCTGAGTATACTTACTACAAAATTCCAGAGAGAACAACTTATTTTACGTCTACTACGGCCACTAATTATAGAAAACGTAAATTTAGTTTAAGAAACATGAAGGGTAAGTTATTTTGAAAACCATTGATGAAATTATGGAGATTGTCAGAGATTATGGCATTACATGCATAGAATACGCTGACGGATTATCTAGCGCAGAAGAACTAAAAAATTCAAGGTCGGCACTAAAAACTGCTATTGAGGAACTGATGGTAGATATCAAAGAAGCCTGCGTAGAAATTGTAAAGGCTGATATTTACCCAGGAACACAACAAAAACCACTTACCGCATACCAAATTCAGTATAATGATGGTATAATTCGTACATTAGAAAAAATTAGGAACATAAAATGACCGAAGCAGAAATTGTAGGATTCGCAAAACTGGCTGGCTGTAAATACATCTACGGTGAAAACGGAAATTATGCAATGACCGCTTTTGATATGGTCAGATTTGCCAAATACATCACTGATAAATGTGCTATGGTGTTGCAAGAAAATGCAAACATGTGTACAGAAGACATGCTGATGCAGAAGGTATTGTTAGTCAACGCAGAAGCAATTCGGAGAATGGTGTGACCGAAGATATAGTTCAACTTTTACTTAAACGTGCAGAAATTCGTCGCCAAATTCCAACGAGAAAATCTGTTGCGGAAAACAAACCAGATCGTATTTCTGATTTGCTTGAAGCTGCTGCTTCTGAGATTCTTAGACTACGTGTTGAGTTGAAATCTATTCAGAATAAAATCACAATAGATAGCTTAGAATATGATTATTGGGAACCTATCAATAAAGAATTTTGGGACGCTATTTTAAAAAAATGCAAAGGCTTAACTCCTATTGACTCTGGGGTCGGAACTCATTGCTGGGATGCTACATACCAAGTAGGAAACCGAATGTACAATATTTTGTACGAGAATGGGCAAAGTTGGCCGATTGATATTACTGCAAAGGACATTGGAAATAATGATTCTAAATCTTAAAAATAAATCTCATACCTATGAGGCATTGAAATTTGAATGTTCTGCAGAAGGCGTTGAATCGCTAAGAGCATTTTGTCCTCATTTTGTATATTTTAGTAAGGTTCGTCATCCAGTTGCATCTGGTATTGCTACTCTGAGATATTATCTTATTGACCCAAGTAATAAATTTGGGTGTATTACTACTAACCTAAGAGAAGGTATGTATTTGGTAAAAGTCGATGGTAAATTTGTCATAGATAATATGTTTACTATCTTGATTGAGGATGAAATTAAGGAACTTGAAAACGTGGAAGACCAAGATATTATTATTTCTGCTGAAACCGCGGCTGAAAAGACCCATAAAGCATTATCGATCTGGACAGAAAAGGCTAGAACTGATTTAAAATTGATCATGGAAAAGATTTCAGAGGCTGCAGATAGTGGTAGAAAATCAGTTAATATTGATATTACTACATCATATTTTGTTATCAACAAACTCAAATCTTTAGGGTATTCTGTGACGTACATAGACAACAAACGCACTCCATGTACATTGGAAATTTATTGGTAAACTATGGCTAATGTTCAGTTAGTATCAGACACACACTTAGAATGTGGCGGCATCAAAGAATTAATTAATTCTTGGGTCGTCACGTCTGATACTTTGCTTATGGCAGGGGATATTGTTCCTGTCATTATGATAAAGAAAAGAACTACACAAAGTAAGTTAATAAAAGAATTCTTTGAATTTGTTTCAAAGAATTATAAGAATGTATTTTGGGTATGTGGGAACCATGAATTCTGGGGCAATTATATCGAGCATACTAGCAAAAATGCTCAAGATAGAATGAAAGATTTGAAACTGAATAATATTCACGTTTTAAATAATACTACATTTAAGACTCCAGAGTTTGTTATTTTCGGTGCTACTCTTTGGGCTTCAATCAATAAAAGAAATCCAATGGATATGATGTTTTGCTCCAGCAGAATGAATGATTATTCTCAAATTAAAAAAGTTGATGAATGGCTAGAACATCGATATTTACAAATTGAAGACACTGTTATGCTTCATGAAAATACGGCAGAAAAACTAAAAATATTCATTGATGCTGAATATGATGTGCCCAAGATTGTGATGACTCACCATGCACCATCAAGATTATCTCTATCAGATTATTACAAAAATGATCAACTTTCTGCTGCATATGCGTCTGATTTATATGATATGATCTATGATTCTGATCTTAAAGTTTGGGTTCATGGTCATATTCATGAAGACGTAAATTACATGATAAACAAAACCAGAATTTGCTCAAATACTCGTGGCTACTGGGGATACGAGTCATCTGCTTATAGCTATTCACATATTTCTATAGATTTGTAAAAATACAACACACGAAAGCCAAAAGCTGTGTTACAATTCAGGCTTAGACAAACGAAAGACTCAAAATGTCAAAATCCTTTAAAATCGAATTGTTCTTTAAGAAAGCACCTTCATTGGAACTTGCTGTGTCTGCTGACACAAAAGAAGCTGCTGTCGCTATCGCAAAGCGTGATGCGAAACTGATGGGATGGGATACTCCTGCTTCTAAAGTTAAATGTGTTATTGTTAAATAATCGGAGTTATAAATGATTAAGACCTCAAATGCCACCGACAAAGAACTCGTGTCTGCATGGAATGTTCTTATGTTTATCACAAAAACTATTTGTGATAAATCCGACCTTCCCGCTAAGATTGCTGAAGTTTCTGTAGAATTAACTAGACGTGGTATTCCCCATGTTTATGGTAAACGAACAATTTCAGTATAGGTTATAAAATGAAAACTTGGCAAGAGTGCTGTGATGAAGTTGGATACTTCACAAAATTTAACCCACCCGAGCAAAAATATTTCTGGTGGGCATATAAAGATGGCAAATCAGAAAAGTTTAATTCTGAGTCAGAAGCTAGACTTTTTTCCAAAAACTATGAAAAAGTTAAAGACGCATATTCTAAACAAGCGATTTCTGTTTATTGGTTAGATTGTAGATTATTGGAAGAAAAAGCAGTGGCACTCTGGTACGCTGCGTTACAAGAAGAATACAAAAATCTTCCTGTGTCTATATTCAATCTATGCTACAATAAAGCATACGATGATGGGCACTCCAATGGATATGATTCTATCGCGGAAAAAATGGAAGATTTAGTTGATTTTGTTGAAGAAATTTTAAAATGTAAAGGAAATAAATGAACGAAATTACATATGATGAGCTTATTACCTCAGTTAATACCATTATAACAGAAGCGAATGTTCGCTATACTAAAGCTCTACAGGGGTACGATAAAAAGATTCAAGATCATATTCAAGAAAATTTAAGTCGTATTATTGATCAGACAGCAGAAATTAACGAACAAAATAAAATACATGCGCGAGTCCATAATGCTTGTATTTTATACGCCGCTGGTAATATAACCACTGAGCGTTGTGTATCGAAAGTTATTGAATTTGAGCGTATTATGCAGAGTTAATAAAATGGCAAGAATTAATTATTCTGAACCGGATTACCCAATGTTAGAATATGAGATTGGGTCTTTTAAATATTCATTCTCAGTTAAAGATTTTCCTAAAGAATCTTATGATTGGTTATGTGACTGCATCCAAGCAGACGCCACTAAGATATATCGTCTAGCGTACCTTGAGGGTAAGATGGACGTACAACGAGGTATTACGCATTTGCTCGGGCTATCATGACAGAAAATGAATATAAGAAGGTTTTATTTGAACTTGGTATTATCACAGATGATGAAGACTGGAAATTGTTTATGGAACAAGAGAAACGATTTGATCCAGTTGACGATGAAGAAAATGAACTATGGATGGAATATCTAACAGGAGTAAATCATGGCGCCAGAAAAACAAATCGAATTTAACAAAGAGATCACAGAGGTCACAATGAAATATATTGACCGCATCGGCGATTACTGTGATGTTGATCCAGCAGAAAAGATTTGTGATGAGTTTTACAAATCTTTTTCAGAAGTTTTCAATAAATATTATCCTAGCTATAAATACGTCGAATAAGTTATTGTCTTCTAACTGGAAAAGATTATTGCTTAATTCGTTTGGTCAAAGGTGTCGCTAAACTGCAATAGAATGTGAGTTCGATTCTCACCGATAACACAAGGAACATTATGTCATTTTTTTATGGATTTTCGTTAATGCTAATTACGCTAAAATTGGCTAATGTCATCGAGGCTTCTTGGTGGATTGTGCTGATTCCGCTTTATCCGATTACCTTAGTTTGGATAATTTTAATTGTTGGTATGGTTATTTTTGGTATTAAAGTAGAAAAGACGCGAAAATGAGAAAATTTATTTCTATCACAAAGAAATCTGATGGTATTTTGAGTCTAAATCGATATGTTGGTAAAAACTTGGACTGTAGGGCAGAGTTAGACTACTCTCATCCTGAAGTCACGACAGAATTGATCAAAGAAATAATCGAGAAATTTAGAGTTTTAGGTGCTCCATCGGAGGATCAAAGAGCATGATGACATTTATTTTCGGAATGATTTTCGGATTTGTTGTTGGTCTTATTTTCACGACAATTTTTCTTCATAAGACTGGTGTATGCAGATGGTAATGTACCTTGCTTATCTTGATGTTGAGACAAAAGACGGAATAAAAAATTTTGCCATCTGTGGTAAAGATTCAGAAGAAATTTATCAGAAAGCTTTGAAGTACGGCAAAGACCCTATATTTACAGCCGGTATGTTTTTGATGAATAAAGATTGGTGATGTTTAAAAACAACACACCTATTGTAAAGTAATTTTTGGTGTGCTATAATTCAGTCTTCAGCAAACGGAGATTGAAAAATGTATGTAATGCCTGTTTCTCGCGGTGCAGTTTCCAATTTTGATTCTAAAGATTGTACAGTTCGTGCTCTTGCTAATGCAGCCAACATTTCGTACAATGAAGCTCATGAAAAGATGCAAGAAGCTGGACGTAAGCCTCATAAAGGTGCAAATCAGCTTCAATTTGGTAAAGTTTATCTGAATTCTGGGTTTGTTTTACAGGGTGTCTATGGTACGACAATTTCAGCCAGATATGCAAAAAACAATCTTCTAAATTATGTTAGCGAAGTGCCAGCATTTAAAGGTACTACCCTGAAGAAATTCCTTGAGAAAAATCAAATAGGGTCTTTCATTGCTATCATGCGTGGTCATGCATTCGCTATCGTTGATGGTGATCTGATCGATAAGACAGCAATCAAAGAAAACACAAGAATTTGTATTGTTTTTGAAAAAGTTTGAAATCTCATCAAAAACTGTGCTATAATTCAGTCTTCAGCAAACAGAAACCAAAAGGTCTACATCATGACAGCAGCTACCAAAAAGTTCACAATGTCTTCTCTGAAATCTTGGATTCGTAAGAATGTTGCCACTCTCCAAATTTTGGAGTCTACTCGTTTTGATGGTATGTATGATTGTGTTATGCCTTCGAAAGACCAATCTTGGAGTGATGTCGATGTGATCGACCTGACCGACAAGCGTACTCTTGGTATCTCTGGTGCTTGGTTTGTTGGTGATTCTCGTGATTATTTGTATCCAAAGACAGTGGACGACAAAATCGTTTCTGTGTTCGTGTCGAATTGCTGCGGTTCTTTTGAATTCAAAGTCTAAGGATTTATCATGTCTAGAAAAACATGTTCAGTTGAACACGTCAAGAACCAAGTCAACATTTCTCTGAAGAATTCGTCGGATTCGTATTGTCCTAAAGCACAGCGTCAAGGAATGATGAATGTGCTGGAAATGATTCTTCATGAATCTGGTAATTATCGAGGGTTTCGGTATTTGCTATTACATGAAGTGCCAGAAGCTGCGTTGCCAGGGATGGTCGTCAATGGTACTGTCGAAAACACTCCATTTGAAGTCAGGTTTGCAGAAGGTACAGTAGACAAAACTCGGGTAGAGTATTTCTAAATAGTCAGTTGTCGGTGTGGCGGAATTGGTAGACGCCACAGACTTAAAATCTGTTGCCCGTAAGGGCGTGTCGGTTCGATTCCGACCACCGATACCATCTTAGTGTAAATTATGACCCACATTCTTCTAATGGAAAAGAAATCCGCCTTCTAAGCGGTCAATATTTGTTCGATTCAAATATGTGGGACCATTTTTTATATTGTAAAATTTTTACAGTCGTTTTTAGTTCTGATTATTATCAAATTAATTAATTTTGAAACTATGTCCAATTTTTCCTTTTGTTGAATTTCAACCCAAGGAGCTTTCGGGTCTAGGTAAACATCATGATCTGGCAAATAAAAGTCTGGAAAGTAATTATGAGTTCTTCCATTTTTCTGATACGGTATAGGTGCTGGTCTTGTCCAATTTATATTCAAATAATCTAACCTAATTGCGGTCTCATCTTCCCAACTAGAATCAAACCCGAAAACTCTACCACGTTTATCCATGAAATGATGAGATTTCTTACATTTATATTTTAGTGTTTTCAATTTTTAACCAGGAGTAAATTATGAGTTTTAAACGTGATTCAGAAACAAATCTTTTCGTGCCAACCGCGCACTTTAAGATGCCAAAGCAAGTAAAGCGAACGCTTGCTACAATTTTGGACAAGGATTTGCGCGATCAATGGCGAAATGTGTCTGCACAATCTGTTATGCAAAGTTTTGAGGAAATTACTAAAGCTCAGAAATCCAAAAATAAAGGTTCCTAAGTCTTAAACCATCGCTTACAATTTTATTTGGAGTTTTTAGGGAAATCTCTGAAAACTCTTTTTTAGATCGTACATTTTTTATAGTGATAGTTTTAAAAAATAATAATGCATCATCGACAGTAGTAAATCCAAAATAAGTCAATGATCTGGATATAAACTTTTCTCTTTTGTTCCTTTCGACCTTTTCTATGATTTTTTCCGGGTGTCTATACTTAGAATTTTTCTTCGCAATAGATATTAATAATCTTTGTTCGTCATTTAATTTTCTTCCTTTATCTTTACGAACTTTCTTTTTCATCCCGCGAAAATGGTGATTTCCTGGTGATCTATTCTGTTTAATTTTTAATATAGTTCCTTCTGAAAGTTTAACACCTGTTCTTCTATTAATTGTTGTAATCCTAGCCTTTTCTCGTGCCTCTTCTGTAAATTGACCTGATATCCCATTTTCAGAAACCATGTTAGCCCAATCACGAGATTCTATAATGTTTTGTTGTTCTGAAAATTTTAAAGCAAATTCGTTTAAAATAAAAATGTCTGTGAATAAACAATACCAAAGAGTTTCTATATTTTCTTTACCATATTTTTTATAATTTCTTGTCCAATATTTTCCAGAGCCAAGATACTTCTCAACATCTTGTTGTACGGTTTTTCCAAAATAAAGAAGTCCTGTAACTTTACATCTTTTGATATAAAGAAAAGTTGGTTGGAAATTCTGGATTTGGTTTTCAGTTGGTGCTGCTAAAGCGTACTGAGCATAAATATTGAAGCTGGTCATAAAGACTCCTTAAACTGGGTTGACTAGAGTAGGTGGATGCTGATTACATCGTGACCTACACATATATTTAGTGTTTTTAAATTTTAGCGTGAATGGGCTTAATTGCCCATTTTTTGTTTGTGATAAATATAATATGTCAGAAGTTTTTTGACGGTCACAATTTTAAATAGATGGAGAAAAGTTAATGAGCGATTACAGTTTTAGTCAATACCTAAAAGAAAATAAAAACAAAGACCATTTTGAATTTATTTTGGAAACATATGAGCCATATGAATCATTCCAATTAAACGAAAATATGACTAACTTTGATGTTGGTGCTAAACAACAAAGTATCGGTAATATGAAAAAGGCTATTGAAAAAGGAGTAGATGAACATTATTCAAAATCTCCAGAAGAAAGAAAAAAGGCAGTAGAAGAAGCAAAAGCGCACTTCAAAAATACTGATCTGCGCACAGATGAAGAGAGAAAGTATGGCGAAGATTATAAGAAAAAGCGTGAAGAGCATAATTCTAAGCCAGAAAATAAAAAGAACCAATTGTCCAAGAGTATATTTGAAGAACCATTAATACATAACGGCGAACCAATTACTAGCACAAAGAAACACAAAATGTCCGATGCAGAAAATGCAGGAGATTATGTAATTCCTCGCGGCCCACATAAGGGAATGGGCGCTAATGTTGGTGGTATGAGATTAACCCCTGGGACAGCAAATCTAGGTCATGGCAAAGTTCTAAAAACTTGTCCTGCAGCCACTAGAGGTTGTGAAGGTTCTTCTGGTGAACGTCAAGAATCTGGGGTATTCAAAGATGGTTTGTGTTTGGCTGCAAATAAGGGCATGGACACTACCACAAACTCTAAGCGTGATAAACTAGCCAGAACGAGAGCATATGCGTTGCCAGAGCACCAAAAGCACTCTACTACACTAATTGCAAACGGTATCGAGAAGATGCACAAAAAAGCAGAAAAAGAAAATGCGGTAGCACACATTCGTCAACGCGATGCCTCAGATATCGATGTTATTGGTGGCGTAGTAAAAAAACATTTTGGCAGTCATCCAACTTACATGAATGGAGCTAAAGCTAAAGCCCCTGTCGTTCAGTATGGTTATTCTAAGCACGTTAGACACAATAATGAAGGAACTGCTATAGATGACAACCGTGAATCTGCTTCTGATAATACCGATGACGATAAAAAACATGCACCAAAAGAATACATTTATCGCTCAGATCAAGGACCAGAATTTGGGCATGACGGTAAGCCAATTCATGGCAACCGCGAGAAAAAGAAAGCTACTATTGATCATTTGAACAGTGGCGAAAATGCCCATGCTTATCTAGTAGCTGCTAGAATTCGTGATGCTGTCACTAAAGGGTCAGATTCTGATACTCTGAAGGACGTTCATACGGTCAGATATCACAAATATGATGATAAAGGTGCATATGAGGGCCATGAAGATTATGATGCAGATCGTAACAGCGAGCATGGCGATTTACATATGTATGCACCGACAGCTAAACGCAATACAACTACTGCAGATGGTCGCAAAAAAGGTCGTGTTACTGTTACTGATATTTCAGGTGGAAGTAATGCGGATATTCATGGCAACGAAATGGTTCATCCATTACATGATGTTCAAAATGTACATGACCCAAAACACCCACATCAACATGTAACAGACGATCCTGATCATCCAAGCAAGAAAATTCTTCATGTCGATCCACCTTGGATTCCTAGAAAAAAGGTAATTCCTATCCATCATGTGTCAGAGGCAATTTCTGCTCCAGCTAAATTTAATGCGCCTAAACGACCAAACCCAGTTGACCCAAAATCTGTATATGATCGTGTGGTGGCTAAACAAGCTAAACGCGAAGCAGCAAAGAAAGTCACTGAAGAATATTCGGAAAAGCATCCAAAAATTGATTTACACAATCGGCATTCAGGTGCTTATATTGCATCAACAAATTGGTCGCCAACTGTTAAACATGCGGTCAACGCATATGAAACCAAAAATCCAGATATGAAGGGTCATGTTCGTGGGTATATCTCCGATAAAAAGTGATTCTAGATCGGTCCGTAGACACCATACAGACCGATTAAAAGCCTCTAGGAAAGGCTACTACGGCAACAGCACACAAACCGACAAACAAGCTAACAAAGTGGCACAAACCCCTGCTTTATGCTCTTGTTGGTCATGTGGCAACCCTAGAAAGTTTTTCAGTGAGCTAACGATTCAAGAGAAAAGAATGTTTCAGGATAAGTTGTTGGATTAAAACAACAAAATAAACTTTATTTTCATAAAAGGCTAGGAATTTCGGTTTCTAGCCTTTTTTCGTGGTACAATTCAGTCTTAGCAAACGAACTAGGAAATTCAAAATGGAAATTACAAAATCTTCTTACAAGTTTTACAGCGATGCTGCTCATGGTTGGTTAGCTGTCAAACGTGACGAATTGGTCAAACTGAATTTGGTCAACAAGATTTCTAATTATTCTTATCAACGTGGTTCAACAGTTTACGTGGAACAGCACGGTGACATGCATCTTTTTATTGAAACCAAGAAAGAACTTGGTCAGGTCGTTGTATTGACAGAAGGTAAATTTCAAAACCGTTCGCCAATCCGCAGTTACGATCATTATGTTGGTTGATGCAAAAAAGCAACAAAGAAAAATAAATTTTCAAAAAGTATTGTAAACCTCAAAAAACGTGTTACAATAGAGCCTTAGTAAGTAGTTAGTAGTTTTCAACAAAGCATTTAACAGGAGTTTCCAAATGCAAGTTTCTCAAGTCCTCTCTGGTGTCCGTGGTTCTTCTTTCGTTTCAATCAACACTAAGACCGTTCCGGTTCTCGCTGGTGGTAAGAAAAACCCAATGCAAGGTCGTGTGACTAAGGTGATGGAAGGTGCAAACGGTCAAGTTTTCACCAATACCAATGTGAATGGTTACGAAAACAAGGTTAATCGTCGCCTTACTGCTGAAGGTAAAGAAGCATTTCAATTGAGTCCTCGCGTGTGGGGTTCACGGATTGAAAATACTCCTTTCGTTGAGTACAAAAACAATTTGTATCTCGAAATGATCATGTCCACTTCTGGTAAGATTTCTTACCTGTTGGATGGTAAGCCAATCGCTAAAGCTGATATCATTGGTCTGAAAGACAAAGCTGAAGGTGATCAGGGTGGTTTGGACGAAAAAGTCATTGTCCGTACCTTTGCCGAAGATTCGATCACACAGATCAAGATCAACGGGCAAGTGTTCAACTGAAACAATGTCCGTAATGTCAGTCCTTAACCTAGTTAGTGGCTGATATTACGGACATTAAGACTCAAAAGTATCGTTAACGACTCAAATACTGTACACTAAAAGGAAAATTTTATCATGATGGCAGCACTCTATCCCTCGAAAAAAGACCTGAAAACAAATGTCGGCAAATCTCTGGTCTATCAAGAAACCTCGATGTTTGGTGAAGAATTCAAACGTGATGGTAAATTTTGCGTGGTCGGTCCTTCACCAACTAATCGCAAATGGTTTGCTGAAGTTACCATGAAAGACGGAAAGATTTCAAAAGTTAGTTAAGTTGTTGTTCTCCTGAGTCAAATCAGGGTTGCCCCTAAATAGTTAAAAGCTTTTAGGGGATTTTTCATGGGTGCATTTTTAGAATATCTTGAGGAACATGTTTTGTCGATTGGATTAAATCCAGATCACGAACAACACAGAGAAAAATATCGTGACCAGATTCATGATATGATCAAAAACTCTTATGCATATGCGGGTGGATATGGTGGCATTGAATCTGGGTCAAAAGAAGAATCCGACTCAATTCACAAAGATATTACAAACAGCATTATCAAAGCAACAAAGCGTGGTGATAAAATTACTTCTGTAAATTTGTATAGAAAACAGCACGGTCTTAAATCTATTGCTTCTGCCACTCTTGGTAAAAATCATGGGGTAACACCAGAAGAAAAGACTGCAGCAGTTAAAGATTATATGAAAAATAAAGACGAAGATAATAAACAAAAACGTGCGTGGGGTGAGGTTTCTGGGATTCCATTATCATTGGCTAATAAATTAAATGTACCAAAAGTATCAAATGACAGAGCCGAAGAATTAACTGGCAAGAAAATTATTTCAAAAAATAAAGATGGAGTTTCCTATACAAGAATAATAGGAAACTCGGAGCATGAAAAAGTTATCGTTGGTCATCCTAAATAAAGACATCTTCCATTTTCCAGTCTGTTAAATTTTCAGCAGACTTTCTTTTATTTTTCTTTCTGTAATCTTTTAATACCCAAAAAGAAATTTTATATTTTTCTGATAGAATTTTAAGAGTATCATCTAGATTTCCATTGGAAAACCATTCTAGACCATCTGGAGTTGTTATTTTTACAAGTTTTGCTTTACTATTATTTGACCCTTTGTGACTGCCGTTTCGTTTTCTAGACTCTAGCATTTTTTTCATAATTTCAGACGATTGTGATGGATACATGACACCATATTTTTCCATACACGTTTCCGTAGCTTTTTTAGTATTTGTGTATCCAGAATCTCCATATCTGTCGAGTCTAGTTTGGCATATTTTTTCTTGATTGTTATAAGAATCACTACCATACCTATCAGTCTTAGTAATTTTTATTTTTTCTACGTGAGTTTTTGTAGGTAAAGTCTTTCCATTCATACCACCAACAACTATATTGTAAGTATCTTCTTTTATAATCCAATCATGATCGACAAATATACCTTCTATTTCATATAGACATTCCCGTGTAAACGCACAAAATAAAATTTCTTTTTTAAAGTTTTCTCTTCCGTATTTAATAAAAGCTTGCTTTATAGCATTACCTGATCCTATGTAAGAATCTTGTAAGTCATTGGTAGAGTGGGCACCACGATATTTCTTGCCGTTGATAAGATTTGTGGTTTCGTAGATGATATGAAATTTATATTCATAAATAGTTTTGCTGGTCATATAGACTCCTTAACTTGGGTTGACTAGAGATAGCAGGAATTCTCAGGTTCCGTGGCTATCAGTTATATTTAGTAAAATTTAATTTGTGGTAAAAAACACACAAAAGACACATATAAACAAAAAAGTGATACAATGGAGTTCTCAGAAACTCTTAACAAATTAATCATGCGACATTCAAACACTTTTGTCTACTTTCATGGATATGGGTCGTCCTCAAAGACAGATAAAGTAGACCGAATCAAAAAAATCTATCCGAACGATAAAGTATATGCTTTTGATGCAGACATTGATCCTGATATTGCGATCAAAGAAGTCGGGGATAAGATTTTTGAAAAATTGGTGGACGACCACTCAGAAGGTAAATTGATTTTCATTGGGACAAGCCTTGGTGCATGGTTAGCCAATGAACTATCAAACGAGTATGAGTGTCTTGCTATTTTGATCAATCCATCTTACATGCCAAGAATAACTCTAGGAAATTATGGTGTTCCTGCAAACATTGTAAAAAAATATTCTCCCATGTTACTCACAGACCTGAATCGAAAAAGGTTTTATATTGATCCTCTTGATGACGTCATCAAGCACTCTCATTTACTTTCAATTTTGCCAGAAGAAAATGTTATTCTGACGCCAGGGGTTGGTCATAGGTTCACCGGTCCAGAATTTGAGTCGATGTTGAAAAATATTTTCTGATTTTTGTTGTTTTTTTGCTACTTTAGCAGTTTTCCTCTGTTTTTGCTGTTACAATACATACATCGACAAAACAACTTGAAAGCACAAAATGGCATACGTCTCAAAAGAAACCAAAGCAACCATAGTCTCACTGGTAAAGCCGGTTCTCAAGAAATATGGTATCAAAGCCACATTTTCTGTTCGCAATCGCATGTCTTTGGTCATGTCCATCAAATCTGGTAAGATCGATTTCATCGACAGCTTTGTTCGCACAGCAGGTAAACGGTATCCAGAAAACTTTGATGCGACTCGCGTCGTTAAAGATATAGATGTGAATCCTTACTGGTATCATGAGCATTTTGATGGTATCGCTCTTAAATTTCTCAAAGAAGTGTTTCCGTTGCTGAACACTGGAAATTTCAATCATTCAGATATTCAATCGGATTATTTTAGCGTAGGTTTTTATTTAGACGTAAAAATAGGTAAGTGGGACACTCCTTACGTTCTGGAAGCTTAATAATGGACTACGAACTTAAAAATTCGTTGCAATGGGGTATCATTAAGCCTATGTTGTATTCTGATTTCGCGGTTTACTATGATGAATCTGCGAAATTAAAAATCGATCAACAAGTCGCTACCATGATCGAAAGATTTGACACCTACATTTCAGAAATTTCCAAAGCTGAAGTTATGGAACGCACCAGCCCAAAATATTTTCGTTTGACTGAACTGTTGCATAATTTCAACACCCAACTCCAAGATTGCAAAGAATTATTCTTAATTCGGATGATGACTCGCTGAACCTGTTACAATAGAGACTTCTTACAAACACTCTCAGGATTAAATCATGACCACATTTGTTCTTATCAATGCTTCTGGTAAACTTCTGCGCGAAAATTGTGCCACAAAATGGTATGATACAGAGCGTGGTGCCAAGTCTGCTGCCACCAGAATTTTCAAGAAAACTGGTGTAGAGTGGAAAGCGATCACTAATGACGAATTTGAAATGAACCATAATCCTTTGGTTGAAGTCATTAGCCTCATGTCTGGAAAGCCAGTTATGATTCGTTCTAGCGAAGTTGGTTCTTGTGTGGACCCGTCACGCGGGTCATATTGGTGCCAATAGGATTCGTGGTATAATTCTTTTCTTATCAATTTTATTTAAATTTTCATCATGGCTACAATTTCTCAAACTCGCACCGTTACCTCTCAACAACTGAAAAAAGCACTTCGCGTTGCTATTAAAATCAAGCGTCCAGCTATGATTCTCGGAGCGCCTGGAATTGGTAAGTCCGATGTTGTTCAGCAACTTTGTGACGAAATGGGTGGTAAGCTGTATGACGTTCGCCTCGGACTTTGTGACATTTCCGACATAAAAGGACTCCCATATCTCGATAAAGACTCAAAAACAATGATGTTTGCTCCGCCTGTTGATCTTCCAACAGCAGAAGATGCTGCAAAATATCCAGTTGTTTTCTTGTTTCTTGATGAACTGAATTCTGCTCCACCAAGCGTCCAAGGTGCCGCATATTCGCTTATTCTTAATCGTCGGGTTGGTCAATATATGCTGCCTGACAATGTTGTAATTGTTGCTGCTGGTAATCGTGACAATGATCGTGGTGTTACTTACAAAACACCAAAACCACTTTCAAACCGTTTGCTCAATTTTGAAATGCGTGTCGATTTTGACTCGTGGTACGAATATGCACTTGAGAAGAAGTTGAATTCTAGTGTTGTCGGTTTCTTGGATTTCTCAAAATCCAGCCTCAATGATTTTGACCCAATGAGTCCAGAGCGATCATTTGCTACACCACGTTCATGGGAGTTTGTTTCTCAAATTCTCAGCGATGATTCAATTGATACTGAAACTGTCATGGAATTGGTAGCATCAAGCGTCGGTTCTGGTATGGCATTGAAATTCATGTCACACCGCAAGATGGCATCCAAGTTGCCAGCACCAGAAGATATTTTGTCTGGTAAAATCACTGAGTTGACTACCAAAGAAATTTCAGTCACATACACTCTTATTGCAGAACTGAATTATGTTCTGAAAGATAGGTGGGCAAAGCTTGGTGGTACTAAAAATGAAGACAAGTGGCATGAAGCAGCCGATTTTGCTCTTGGCTTCGCTATGAAAAACTTCTCGACTGAGATTCAAGTTCTGTTTTTGCGCAACGCAATGCAAAAATTTAATCTGCCGTTTACTCCTAAGAAATTGACAAATTTCAAAGAGTATTATGAAAAGGTTGGTAAGCTGATTATCAAATCTGTTTCTTAAAAGAGACAATGCCACCAAAACCTAGAACAACATCGAGTCTTCTACACGAAAGCATGGTAGAATCTCAGATGTGGTCAAATATTAGAAGAAAAGCAGTTTCTGATCAGGCGTTGAAAGATATGCTTGATCAGGTTAAGATGTATTACCTTCTTAAATATGATCGTGGTGACTACGCTAAATTAAGAGAGCAAAATGACTGAATCTACTTCATTCCATTATCATAAACTCAAACAAATATCCTGCGAATATCGATCCTTCTTTTTTTGCGATATTTTTTGAAAGTACGTCTGGACGTTTACCTTTTCCGTCATATGTCCATGTAGACTTAACCTCTATTATTTTATTTAAAGATTTTATTAACATATCTGGATGATACACATGCCATTTATCATCACCAAAACCATCTGAAGATGACCAAAAATATTTAATCGATGGTCTGTTTATTAAAATTATGTCATCCTCGATAACCCCATTGCTCAGTAAAAAGTCTAACGCTTTAGGCTCATATCCTTGTACATTATAAGTTTTACCAGATGGAAAAGTATATTTTTTGTTGGTTCTCCTATGAGACATTATTTTATCATGTATATCAGGAACTTGACTAGAGTAGCCAATGCCATATTTATCAATCATTCCTTGTGTAGTAACTCTTATTCCATTATCACCAATTATATTTGAAGCATTATAAACACCGTATTTTAAAAATATAGAATCGGTAGAACGACATCTGACTTCTTCTGATTGCATAGGATGTTCTACTTGATGATTATGCAGGCAAGTTTCGATTTTCTTATCTTTAACCCAATCTAATTTACTAGGATTATCCGCTCCATATTTTTCACTCATAGTATTTTTACATTTTGTAATACCATTTTCTCCTACAATAGTAACACAATACGGAGTCCCATATATTTTTTCTGCAGTTACTTCATACTTTCTTCTTCCATCCGAATCTCTAATGTCACATGTATTATATACTCCATAATTTTTAAATAGACTTTCTTTACATTTTAATATATTAGGGGCGTAATTTTTAGAACATTTTATGCTACAACATTCTTTAAACCTATTTAATTTATGATAAAATTCTGTGCATTCTTCACCACAGACTAAACAATATTTTTTGGCATAATCACAATTATCTATTCTATATACAATTTCTTGAGTTAAAATCGGTGGCTTCACAATACCATTGCGAATCAAAATTTTATTTATATACTTTACCGATGCTTTATGAATTTTATATAAGTCAGAAATTTCTTTTTTATCATCAGACGATAAAAAAGATAAGTTGATTAAAAATTCTTGATAAATAGTTTCGCTGGTCATATAGACTCCTTAACCTGGGTTGACTAGAGTCACTGGGTTTTATCAGAACCGCGAGTGACATTTTTGTTGACGCACCAGAATTTTTATGGTACAATACTATTTAGGGTTTTAGAATTTTCACTTAAATCAAACATATGAATCAAAACAACCAAGCGTTAGAAAGCCTAGTAGTCTCTAGGATTTCACTTTTAATGAAATTTCCTTTTTTTGGAAATTTAGCAACTAGACTTATTTTGGTTCCATCGACAGAAATAAAAACAGCAGCAACAGATGGTAGATCAATTCTTTTCAATGCTAATTTCATCAATTCACTAAAAAAAGATGAAATTAGTTTTGTAATTTTACATGAAGTTTTGCATTGTGTTTTAGAACATGTCGGGGTAGATTCTAGATTGATGGGTAGAGAACCTAAGCTTTGGAACATATCAACGGATATGGTAATAAATTTAATGTTAGTAGAACAAGGATTGAGTCTACCGACCACTGTGCCATGCCTGTATGACAAAAAATACACCAATTGGGCAACCGAAGCAATTTATGATGACCTGATGCAAAAGTCAGATGGTGAACAAGAAAAATTAGCCGGTCAAGTTTTGGACGAACACCTTGAAGACTCGGATGAAGGCGGTCCAGAAGGCACACAGATGACACCAGAACAGCGGCAGGCACTAAAAGACGATATTCGTGAGGCGATGATATCTGCTGCTCAGTCGTGTGATCCTAGCTCGATTCCAGCAGGTTTAAAACGTCTTATTTCTGAATTCACAGAACCAAAAATAGATTGGCGCGAACTGATTCAACAGCAAATCGAATCTCAAGTAAAATTCGACTTTACTTATTCAAAGCCAAGTCGCAGGGGCGGCGGTATGGACGTTATTCTACCATCGACCAAAAAAGAGCCAGCCATTGAATGCACAATTGCCATTGATACGTCTGGCTCAATCACTGACAAAATGGTCAAAGAATTTCTCAGCGAAGTGAATGGTATTATGGGAATGTACACATCGTTCAAAGTTGCCGTAATGTGTTGGGATACTCAAGTCTATTCATATCAAGAATTTGATGAAAATAGCTCTGATGATTTGCTGTCTTATGAAATTGAAGGTGGTGGCGGTACAGATATTTCATGCGTCTTCAAATATTTTGAAGAAAATGAAATTACGCCAAAACAGCTTATTGTTTTCACTGACATGGAGCTTTTTGGTGGTTGGGGTGATTCTACTTTATGTGATACAATTTGGTTAGCAAAAGACTCAAATAAAATCGCACCTTATGGGATTACTATCAAGTTTGAATAATGATAGTTCCTCTTACTATTAAGTGTGTGGAAAATGTGTGTGATAAATACCAAAATCATCCAGACGGAGTTTTACCTGCACTGATAAAAGAATTTGGGTGTCATATTGAAATCCGAAAAATCGAACCAAGAGAATCAGTGGAGTTGGATTTTTGGGAAGATGATAAAGCAATTTTATTTACACTAAAATACATGGGATAATTAATTTATATGAAAGGCGTGTTATGATTTTAATGGACGTAGTTATTATTGGTTCTGCAGTAGTTTATGCACTGTGGATGTGGTCTGTATTCGTTAAAGCCAAGAAAGAATCTGAAAATGAAAGTTAAATTAGTCGGGTACACTCAGCCAAGTGAGGAATTTAAAAATGATTTTTCTACGGTTAAAGACTTGGTTGCATTTTGTGCTAGGGTTTCAAATCCAAGTAATCAGTTTAATACTACAACATCAGATAAACTTATTGGGTATCTGATTAAACATAAGCACTGGAGTCCATTAGAAATGGCTTCAGCGACTGTAGAAATTGAAACAACTAGAGATATTGCTAGGCAGTTGCTGCGTCATCGAAGTTTTTCATTCCAAGAATTTAGTCAAAGATATGCAGACCCTACTAAAGATTTGGATTTTGAATATCGTGATGCTAGATTACAAGATTTAAAGAATCGGCAAAATTCTATTGTTACCGATGATATTGTTTTGGACAAAGAATGGAAAGAAAAACAAAAAGAAATTTTGGATTTAGTAAAATCTAATTATCAATGGGCCATTGATAATGGAATTGCAAAAGAACAGGCTAGAGCTATTTTGCCAGAAGGTATGACAAAATCTAGGCTTTATGTGTCTGGTACAATCAGGTCATATATTCACTATATAGAAGTAAGAACCGATGAATCTACTCAGTTAGAGCATCGTGAATTAGCAGTTGCTGTCGCCGCTGCTATTAATAAAATTTTTTCGATAGGTACTAATTAGTAGGCAAATCGTCAATCATTGCATACCAACCAATATATTTTCTAAATCTGTTTAATATGAAAGAATTTTTTTCTGTATAAATTCTTTCTCCATTATTTTTATAGGAAGCTTTTAATGCATTTGCTGGCAAATCATATAATGTACAGGTTTTTGTAAAATTGCCTATACATGTATGCACCACATTATTACAATTATCGTAAATTAATATACCTTTTGCCTTACAAGAATTTGCTCCCGAGTTTTTCCCAATAAGAGAAATTGATATTTTTTTCTTCGTTTCTTCTGATCTAGGAACATTTTTATGTAAATTTAAAAGTTTTATTTTTAAATCTTCTGGCATTGTGCGCCCAAGACTATTCTTATTGCCAAGTTTACTTTTAGCCATTTTTTGTCGTGTTTGTAAAGAAACGATAACTGTTTTACCTGATGTGCCTTCACCCCCGTCTGTAAAATTGTGTAATATTCCGCTTTTAATATCAAACCTACCCCACCAATTTATCAACCTCCTTTCTAATGCAATTGAACCTAGTTCTGTCAGATTCTTTTCTATGATAATAATATTAAATTTATTTTTTGGTATTGGTAAATTACCGTGGTTATTCCAAGCACGGTAACCAGTACCCTTACCTATATAATATGGAGTTCCTGCTTTAGCAGTTTTTGAGTCTTTTGAACGAATGTAAGCATAAACGTAAAACCTTAATGGATTTGTTTTGTCTTTACTTTGGTTAACTAAATATTGTTTAATGCTGTGCATAATAGCCTTTCGTTGGGTTGCATAGAGTCATTGGGTTTGTCGAGAACCGCGAGTGACATTTTTGTTGACGTACCAGAATTTTCGTGGTACAATTATATTTATGGTTTTTAATTCTTTGATTTTTAACATGGCAATTATTATGCTAAAGCTTTGGGTAAAAAATCGTCAATTAATTTCAAAAATTTTCAAAATCGCGTAAAACTGCGTTATAATTCAGTCTGATCCAAAACAAACCCTAAAGGAATTTATCATGTCTAAGCTCTATGCCGTTGTTTATGAAACTGCTTACTCTTCCAAGACTCTTATGGTCGGTACTCGTAAAGAGTGCGAGTCGTTCATGAGCGAAAATTCTTTCTATGCTGATTTCGCTTTCATCCAAGAACTTGAAGAAGAGTATGCATGAGTAATCTGGAACCTGGTTGTCTAGCAAGAATTATTAATTCTACCAATGGAACGCAGGGAGCGAGTGTTGGTAAAATTGTCCAATGTCTAAATATTATTGGTCAACATTCACTATATGGTACTATCTGGGAAGTGTCCTCAAAAGATACTTTGGTTTCAGAATATGGTGGAGTTGGTAACAAGGTTCATGTTCCTGCAAAATGGCTAAAGAAAATTGAGCCGGGGGAACTTGATAAGAAAACCGAGAAAAAACTCGAATTGACACATTGATATTTAAAAAAGGAAAAATAAATAATGTCTTCTGACCGCGAAATTCGCACTCATGGTGGTAAAGGGTCTTCACCACGTAAGCAAGCAAACTATGCAGCATTTGCTGAAAACTACGATAAAATCTTTGAAAAGAAAAAAGATAAAAAGCGAGATAAAGTCGTGGCAAGGCTTGAAAAAGAAGCAGAAGCTTTAGACTTTTCCTTTGATGACTACACCTACGAACCATGAAAATGATGATCTAGAAGAATGGGAAAGGCTTTTACTTAAAAAGCTAAAAGCCATATACCGAAAATTGCCTCCAATTAAGTGTTGCAAAAACAACAACTGCAATTGCGAGGCTTTACTTTTTGATGTTAATCATGATGTGATTCATACGAAGTATGATATAATTGAGACTTCAACGAAAGATCAAAAATGAACTTCTATATTGTTTACCTGTTAGCTGGAAAAGTTGTTGACGTGTGCGTCTATGATGATGAGTTTGTGCGTGATCAAATTTTCAATATGGAGTCTCCCAGTAGCTTTTACAAGTTTGATGATATCCAAAAGTTCAATCAAATCTAGGATTTAAAATGTTTACAATGAATGAAGTGATTGAAGCCATTAAAGACAAGCCAGAATTTGTTCTGCGGTTGAAGGATGGTTATTGGAATGTCGATTACAATGTAGAATTTGAAACTACATTCCAAGGTCGGACTGAACGCGAAACAGAAATTCTTCTGAATTGCCGTGGCACTTGTTTTGACTTAGATGGAAATATTTCTAGGTTGATGTATCGTAAGTTCAAAAATCTCGGACAAGGTTTCGGGTATCAAGCTGAAGATTTTGACTTCTCAAAGCCTCATCGAATTGAAGAAAAACTTGATGGAAGTTTAATTGCTCCTATTTTGATAACACAAAACGAATGGGTGCTTGGTACGAGGGCTGGAGCCACTGATGTCAGTAAGAAAGCCGATAATTACCTAGAAAATCTAAAGGTGTACAACACGAAAAAATGGCTACAATATGTAGACTTTATCCAAGTGTGTGCTTTTCTTGGTTACACTCCAATGTTTGAATATATTGGTCGAGACAACCGAATCGTTATCGATTATCCAGAATCTAAGTTGATTCTTCATGGTGTTCGCAACATGAAGAATGGTGAAATGATTTATGATTTGGAATCGTTCGTTTATCCATTTACTGAAATTGACTTGGTTAAAGTAGTCATTGATGAAAACACTCCTATGAATGAAATGGTATCCGCAGTTCAGCAATGGGACGGTGGTAAAGAAGGTGTAGTTGTAAAATTTGAAGATGGTCGATATTTCAAACAAAAAGGAATTGAGTACATCAAATTTCATTCTGCTATATCATCTATAGCACAAGAAAAACATCTTCTGAAATTAATTCTAGAAAACACTCTAGATGACGTTATACCATTGCTACAAAAAGATCGTCAAGAATCTGTTTTAAAATATTCGGATTCGGTCAATCATTTTCTGTCTCTACACAATACTCGATTGCAGTTTGAATATGCTTCTGCTGTTGCAAAGTGTGGTAAGAATCGCAAAGAATTTGCCGAAATAGCCAAAGAAATTCCAATATACACAATGGGAATGTTTAAACTTTTCGATGGTAAGGATTTTTCGTTTGCTGAATTTGCGTTGAAAAAATGTGGGTCGTCTACCGATGTAGAATCTGTTCGTTGGTTGATCGGGCCAAGCATAGAAACATTCCAATAATGATAAAAAAATCATTGGATAGAATGTATTCTCTACAGCAGAATAATCTAAAACATTACATCAGAATCATCGATCATTTTGTTGCTTGTATTAAAAGGCAAGGTAAAGGGTGTAATGTAAAAGATCATGGTGCGGCATATTACAACAACAATGATAAATCATTTGACCCATTTGGTATGACGTTGGGGTTTGAGGCTATCAGAAAACATTATGGTCTGATATCTGCAGAAGAGCAGAAGCCTCTGATCCAAAAAATGTCAAGGAAATTTAAAGTAAACTGTGAGACTGATAAAGAATATTCCTCTTTTGTTATATTCTTGCAAGAGTTGCAAGATATTCACGATTTCTCGTTTGACCAATACTACAGTGTCGATGGTGACAGGATGCTAAATTATTTTAATAAAATGAAGGAAATTAAGGAAAAATGTACAAATTTACTGGATACACAATAAAAGTAGGTGGCGACTCAACTAACATTTTTGCCAAATCAAAAAGTGCGGTTATTGAGATTGCTAATCAAAATAATCTTCAGACGTATGATATAATTCAGTTGTTCAGGTTTGAGCAACAGGCTTACGTTGAGCCTAAAATTAACACAGAGGAAAATAATGAAACTAATTCGCAAATCGGTATTTGAGACAAACTCGTCATCTACTCATTCTATTTCTGTCGGAAATTCTGATGTGTTTGATGGTATAACACCAGACTATACGAATAAGATTGAACTGGAGCCTATGGAATTTGGTTGGGGCGAAGAACATTTTCAAGATGTTGAATCTAGGCTTGCTTATGTGTATCTCTACATCAGAGATTGGACAGGCCAAGTTGAAAAAATTATGTTCAAAGAAATGTTTGATCAAGTTGTAAAAGCGCATACTGGAGCAGATGAAATTACAATGATATCTCGCGGAGAATATGATAGAGGATATATTGACCACCAATCGGTTGAAGATGCAAATTTACATTTTCTGTTTTCTGATCCAGCCACTTTAAAATCATTTTTATTCGATTCCTCGTCTTGGGTAAAAACGGATAACGACAACCACTAAAATCATGCTGAATTTTCCATACAACTATGAAAATGGCAATGCCAAAATTTATATCGCTTCTGATGGCACAAGAGAAATCGAGTGTGATGGCGATCTAAAATTAGACTACCCATTGAACATTGATGTTAGGCTGTCTCGTAGATGCTCTTATGGGATGAATCCAAATGGAAAATCAGTATGCGATTTTTGCCACGAATCTGCGACAACAGATGGAAAAGATGCCACGTTAGCTGATATTAGGACTGCCTTAGATTATTTTGATGATCTGCCAAGAGGCACAGAAATTGCCGTTGGCATAAACCAATTCACAGACGCTACAGAGTATTTTTTGAATTCGTGTCATGCCTCAGAATTTATTGTTAATGCTACTGTGAATCAAGGGCATGTTAGAAAGAATTTGGATGTCATACGTTGTCATATTTCAAAAGGAACTATCAACGGGTTAGGAATTTCTTATCGCGCACATGCACAAGACATTCCAGACGAATTGTTGGAATATAAAAATATGGTAGTGCATGTCATTGCTGGCATTGACTCCATTGATGAAATTAAAGAATTGGCAGCAAAAGGGGTTAAGAAACTTTTGGTCCTTGGTGAAAAAGATTTTGGGTTTAATTTCGGTAAAGTTAAGTTAGTGTCAGAATCACATAGAGATTGGTACAAACGGGTTCATGAAATTTTCAAGCTATTTGATGTAGTTTCATTTGACAATTTAGCTCTTGAGCAACTGAACATTAAAAGGTTTGTTAAAGATTGGGACACAATGTACCAGCATGAGTTTTCTTTTTATGTCAACATAGTGGACGGAACATTTTCACCTTCATCTAGGTCTAACGATGTTGTTTCTATGATGAATATCAAAGAATATTTCCAAAATCATATCTGTGTGCGATGAATATCATGTGAAGCATGATATAATTGAGACTTCAAATAAACGAGGATTAAATGATGATTAAATTTGGATCGATTGAGCAATTTAGGTCAACGATTAAAGCAGTAGAAGCTCGCACTCGATGGGCCGGCGTTGATGAAAACGGTGATGCTATTTTTGATAGAACTCGTGTCCTACCGACATTAGCTTACAAAGGTACAGTTAAGCTGCATGGTACTAATGCAAGTTTTGTTTATGACGTTGCCACAGACACAATTTCGTATCAGTCACGTGAGCGAGTTTTGTCACTTACGCAGGACAACGCAGGGTTTATGTTGTTCATGATGCAACACGAACCAAAACTGAAAGAAATTGCCAAAACATTTTTGGGGGGTGCGACAGTAGATAAAGTTGTTGTCTATGGTGAGTGGTGCGGTGGGTCAATTCAAAAGGGTGTCGCTATCAGCGGATTGCCAAAAATGTTTGTTATCTTTGCTTGTAAGCTTCGTGATGGAGTCGATACAGAAGATGATGTAAGCGGTTCATGGGTTTCGGTTGAAAACTTTGTTAATAATGTTGATCACGACATTAACATCTACAACATTCACGAATTTCAAACATTCACTCTAGATATTGACTTTGAAAATCCACACGAAGCTCAAAACAAAATGATTGCTATTACTGAACAGGTTGAAACAGAATGTCCAGTAGGAAAACATTTCGGTCGAGTTTTTGGTACATATAATTCTACGGGTGAAGGTGTCGTTTGGAAACCTGTTGATCCTACATGGTCATCACAAAAATACATGTTCAAGGTGAAGGGTTGTCTGCACAGCGCATCTAGAGTTAAAACACTTGCTGCCGTTGATGTTGATGCTATCAATTCTCTGAAAGAGTTTGTCGAGTCTACAGTAACAGAAAATCGAATGGAGCAAATGTTAGATGTAATGCAACGCGAAAAAATGCTTACGTTTGATATGAAAAACCTCGGAGAGTTTATTCGGTTGGTTTACAATGATGTGGTTAAAGAAGAATCTGACACTATCATTGAAAATCAGTTTGATCCTAAAAAGTTGGGCGGTCCTATTGCTGATGTTGCTAGGAAATGGTACATTACAAAGTACAATGCGCAGTGAGTTATACTGAAGTTTAAAAAAGTTAGTATAACTATGAACAAAATTCACACCCAAAGATTTGAAGCAGCAAAGGCGCTGTTTCAAAAACTTATTGACATTCCAGACGATTATAGAATTTTTTATTGTGGCGATATCATACAAAAAAGTTCTATCAAAATAACCGACAAGACAATCTTGGTCTGGATTAATGCTAATTGTATGGAAACATGGTTTGAATATGATCCAAGTTGGGATCATGGTGTTTACTCTACAATAAAAGAGTATGAAAAGCTCGTTAGAGATTCGTTTAAAGTTGTAAAATTTATGGAGAACTGGTGAAATATAAAATTGTAGAAGTTGGTGATAAATTTCAGCTTCATTTTTTAAAAACTTACGGTGATAGCGTTAGGTGGGTTCCTCTTAGTAACATATATACCGGGATGAAAAAAGATATAAGAACATTTGATAGCGCAGAAGATGCAAGAGCATATTTGCCTATGATGAAAATGGCCAGAACATCTTTAAAAAAATATAGACTATCTAAAATCTAAAATGCGACCTGTGAAATTTGAACTTACTACATATAGAAAAAATCGACGTAAATCTGTCTGGTGTATAAAAGTCCGCGGTAGTCCTAGCCAAGGGTTTTACAATTTTGCTGTTGATGATTTTCTTGACCCGCACAAAAATAAAAGATTTTTTATCGGTGGGACAACAGCTTATAGATATTCCAACAAAACACTTGCCGAAGAAGCACTTTTATGTGCTATAATACGGTTTTGCTAATCAACCAAGGTACAACAAATGTCAGTTTACTCAATCATCCAAGAACTCGCTGCTACACGGTCATCGAATGACAAGAAAGCTATTTTGCAACGCGAAGTAGCTAATGAAGATTTGAAAACATTTTTCAGACTTGCTTTGTCAAATCAAATCATGTTTTATCAAAAGAAGCCAATTTCATCAACTCACAAAGTTGTTGGTTTTAATCTTGGTGAAGCAATGCTGCGACTTGAAGAAAATATTGCTGGTAGAATGATCACAGGAAATTCTGCTCGTGCTTACATTGAAGATTTGTTTAATTGGGTATCAGTTGAAGATGAATTTGTTCTGAAACTCATCCTCCAAAAGAAATCTGGGTGCGATATTGGTGCTGCTGTCGTTAATAAAATTTGGGCTAAGTTGATTCCAGAATTTCCTTGTTTGCTTGCTACGAATTGGGATGACAAACTTGGTGAAAAGTTGTTTAAATCATCAGACATTATCTACTCACAAAAAAAGTCAGATGGTTTGCGCTGTTCAATCATCATTGACGAAGATGGAAACGTGTCAGCGTACACTCGCGCTGGTAATGAATTAAATTTGTTTGGTGTTTTTGACGGTCTAGGTCAATTTACAAAAAGTGTTGTTATTGATGGCGAACTTCTTACTACTGACAAAACTACAGGAAAATTTAATTCTCGTCAAGTAAGCAATGGTATTTGCTCAAAAGCTATTCATGGAACAATGTCTAAAGCAGAGTCTGAACAGCTGCATATGACAGCTTGGGATATCATACCTCTTAAAGACTTTAAAGAAGAAAAATCAAACCTGCATTACTCAACTCGTTGGTATGATTTGCAACAGTTGCTTACGAATAATAAATCTATAAATTCTATTATTTCTTTGATCGATACTAAAATTGTTAAAACGATTGAAGAAGCCCAAGAGCATTATCAACAAATGCAAGCTGCTGGTGAAGAGGGGACTGTAGTAAAATCTGCTGTTATGTTGTGGGAGTCGAGGCGGTCTAAGTTGCAGTTAAAATGCAAGTCAGAATTGATCTGTGAATTAAAAGTCACTGGATGGTTGCCAGGAAAAGGTGAGTTTGAAGGTAATCTTGGTGCGCTAACAATGTCATCTTCTGATGGTAAAGTAGTGGTCAACATTTCTGGATTTTCTGTCAAACTAAGGACTGAGATTTTTGCGAATTTGACAAATAAACCTGCGAGTTATGACATGGTAGTGGATGGAAATTTGAAAACATTCATTGTCAATCCAGCAGATACAGATATTGATATTGGGGCAATCGTGTCAGTAAAATACAACGCAAAAATCAAAGATCGCAATTCTGATGTGTGGTCGTTGTTTTTGCCACGATTTGAATGTTCACGTATGGACAAATTGACAGCTAATTCTTTTGACGAAATCAAATGAACATTAACACTGGAAGAGCAGATGCTATCTGCGATATCGATAAAATAGAGAAAAAATATAAAGCTACTTGGGTAGGTCAGTTATCTCTTAAAACAACATCAGGTAATTGGACCACTGACAATTGCGGTGACGTTTACTATCAAGAATATCCTCTACATGATGGATTTTCAAAATATTTTGCTCTTGTTATTCAGCAAGGCGATTTGTTTATTACATCTGGGGCTTCTGCTGTTGAAGGCATTATAACGGCAGTAGAAGCTGATGATGGCGAAATCATATACTCAAGGTACACTCACGACTATCGATGCTCTCAAGACGATTCTGTTTTTATAGATGGTGGAAGATCGTATGTAAGAACAGGTGTTGGGTATAAACTACACCATCTAAAAATAGTTGACGGTAAGTTTGTGAAGTGTGATACAATTCAGTCTTAGGTTAAATGAAACAACAAACTTAGGACTGAAATGCTTACACCACTGACCACTCAAGAACAAGCCCTCATTGTCAAAAACGTAGTGTCTGCTTGCAAAAACATTGACCGACTCAATGGAACTGGTTATAAATTTATCAATCTTGCATGTGGGTTTATTGCTCACTACAATCTTGGTGGTTTCAAAGATTTTTATTCAAGGTATTCTCTGAAAGCTGATATTCGTCGCCATGCTAAATCAAATATGTGGGACAATTTCAGGGTCGGTGAACAAAATTATGAGTATTACATGACCAAAAAAGCGGTTTATAAAGCAATTCTCGAAAAACTTTAAAAGGAAATATTATGATTAAGTGGAATCAAAAAGTAAAAGATATTGTAGCTCAAAATGATCGTATGAACGATTTCTACAACACTGGTATGGTCCAAAAGGCAAGTGTGGAAGATTTTGTTGAGGATATCGTTACTATGTGTGCTCAAGTGGCAAATGATGCTGGTCTTTCTCGGATTCCTGCTAGTGAATATCCTAACTTGATCATGGAAGAATTCGGATTTTCTAAATCTAAAAAGTGAGAGTTAATCATGGTTTCTTTTGAATTTATCGGTTGGTGTAATGAAGGCGAAGGCAATCACGATAAAATTTGGTGCAATTTTAAAGTAGAAAATACTTGGTATTGTGCTTGGGGTCGTCGTGGTGCCAAATTGTCATTCAAAAAACATCCAAGTTTCCATTCGGTGAGTAAAGTTCAACGGTCTAAGGAAAATCGATACAAACCAGTTGATCAATTTTTGATGTTTAGTATTTTCCCCACATTTGAAGAAGATTTGGAGCAGACATTAGTTATGTCTACTCTTGCAGGTAAAGTCAAGTGAATCTGACCGATTATCAAGCCTTCTATAACGCAAGAGAAAGCATAAATTTAGATGAAATTAATTTATTTTTTTGATGTGTCTACGATATCATCATAATCATAAATTGTCAGAATTTTGTTATGCTTCAGCATATTCTTAGCAACAATATGTAAATCCAAATCAGATTTTGCGTCTTCTCTGGAATATTCAAACAATCTTATTAAAAGAGGAATATCTAAAGTCACGGTATCTTCTTTTTTATTTGTATATTTTTCTATTAGATTAGATATATGCATATTTTACCCCTATATTTTTAATATTTATAACGGAGACTTAACATGAGTGGTGGAGAATTTAATTACTCACAATGCAGAATAACAGAAATTGCTTATGACATTGAGCAAATGTTTGAAACCGAATATTTCAAAAGCTTAGAACCAGAGACTCAACAAGAGTTTAGGAATGGTGTTTATATACTCAAGAAGGCATTTATTTACGCTCAGAGGATCGATTGGTTAGTCTCGGGTGATGATGGTGAGGACACCTTTCATTGTCGCATAGCGGAAGATTTGGACTATCTAAATAAGAATGAAAAATGTAATGTTTGTTGTAGCAAAGTCACAAAAGAAAAATGTGACAATTGCGGAATACCTAATTTAATGAAAATAGAGGAACCAGAAAATGGAAAAAGCTGATCGGCAATATCTAACCCTAGTGTTTAAAGACCCTCCAAAAGAGTTGATTTCTGAACTAACACACAAAGAAGGCTGCGTCTTCATGTCGTGGTCACATGTACCAAATGAGCTATCTAAGCTAGTTCAACAAAATAAAAATACAGCAAAATAATACGTTGTATTTTTACAAAAATCCGGGATAATCACAAGTTGTCTCGGATTTTCAATTTAAAACATGATACAATATAGGCTAAGTTAAACAACACACTGAAACAAAATGAAACTTGCTGATCTTAATGAAACACAAAAAGACAACCTGTTTGCTACATATTACACAGAAAAAATTTGCTTGTTTTGCAAGCAAGCTTTCGGTTCAGTATTTGTTGGTTCGTATACAACCGAAAAAGATTTGGAAAAAGATTTGAATCTTTTTGATATCACCGAAGTAACAATAATTGGAGCAAAATGACAGAATATATTCGCAAAATGGCTTCGATCCAGATGGTCGAAGAAGTTAAATTGATACCAGAAGCAGACAAGATTTGTGCTTATGTGATTCAAGGGTACAATGTTATCGACCAAATTGGAAAATACTTGGTCGGCGATAAAGTAATTTTCGTTCAGCCAGATTCATTTGTGCCAAGCACTCTAACACCATTTTTGACAAAGCCAGGAAAATTCCCAAAGACTTTCAATGGTGTTGAGGGTGAGAAAATTAAAACCATCAAGTTGCGTGGTGTATATTCCCAAGGTTTGATTCTACCTATTTCGGTATGTGATTTTATTGAATCTGAATTGTTTGTTGGTCTTGATGTTTCATATCCACTTGGGATTGAAAAATGGGAACCGCCACCAGAATTTACTTCTGCTGATGCTAAAGGTCTATTTCCTGATTTTATTCGCAAGACTGACCAAGAACGGATAAACAGTTTTTTCAAAGATCACTCACATCTGTTTGAAACAGAAACATGGATAATGGAAGAAAAATGTGAAGGTTCCTCAATCACAGTTTACTATTATCAAGGCGACTTTGGGGTGGCGTCAAGAAATTTAAGCTTACGGCGTTCTGACGAAAACACGTATTGGAAAACTGCCCTTGAGTATGATCTAGAAAATAAACTCACAGAATTGGGCAAGAATATTGCTATACAATTTGAATTGGTTGGGCCAAAAATTTCAGGGAATATCTATAAGCTAGATAAGTTTTATATGTTTGCTTTTGATGTTTTTGATATCGATAAGCAAGAATATTTAAACCCTTCTGATCGTAGGGAATTGACAAAAAAATTAGGATTGACAGATGCGCCTGTGCTACAATCGAGACTGTCGCTAAAAGGAAAGTCTCTAGAAGACATTCTAGAAATGGCCGATGGTCAATCAGTTCTAGGTACAATAGGATGTTTGCGAGAAGGTCTGGTATTCAAAGCGCATTCTGATAAGCGCATTAGCTTTAAATCAGTTTCACGTAAATATCTAGCAAAACAAGATTCAAAGGATTAAAAATGACAGTATGGGTTTCAGGTGATATTCATTTCAATCACCGCAATATCGCTAAGTATTGCCCAAATAGGCAAACTAAATCATATAAAGGTGAGCCTACAGACGAATCGATTCAAGAAATGAACGAATTGATTATTTCAAATTGGAATTCGGCGGTAGATCAAAATGATGAAGTTTATATTTTGGGTGATGTTTGCCTTGGTATCATTGCTAACAGCATCAAATATATCCCACGACTCAATGGTAAGAAGCATCTTATCAAAGGAAATCACGACAAGACTTTAGTTAAATATATACGTGAAGGCGAAAGTGTTCCTGCTGTCAATGATCTATTTGAATCGGTTCATGATCTGTGGCAATTGCATTATCGTCACAAGGAAAAGAAGATAAAGGTGTTTATGTGCCATTACCCAATGCTACACTGGCCCTCAGACTGCGAATTTGCACTGAATGGGCATACACACCTACCACCAGATAAATGCTTGTATAGCGAGTTTAAACAAATGGACGTTTCTTTGGATGGGAATTATTTGTTTCCACGAAAGTTAGATGACGTTTTAGGTCTACTTTCAAATAAAAAGTCTCAGGGAGATCACCACAAGTAAAATTGTGGTGTGTTATCCCAAAAACGTGATATAATTTAGTTTATGAACAAAAAGGAATTTATGTACTATATTTTTCGTGATCTGCTTTTTTACGTCGTCTTAGGGATGATTGTTATGAACCTTCTTTTTATTGTGAGCCAATGATTAAAGTTTAAAGTTTCTCTTTGGTATATTAATATTGCCAAGTTTAACCCATTCTTTCCTAGTTTTCATTTTCTCAGATACGACTAGATCATCATGTGGATACATGAGCTTTTCAACTCCAGACTCAGAATAAACTCTAATTCTTCCAGCGTTTATTCTTCTATATAAAGATTTATTATTATTATATTCTTCCATAGATATATTAATAGTTTCATTTGAATTATTATATACAGTTATACCTATACCGCAATTATTATTTATAAGATTTTTTAGTTTTATTATAGGATCGGATATATCTAGATAATATTTATTTCCTTCAGAATCTTTAAATGTTGATTTATTTGTACATGCTGAGAATAATTCCCCTGATAATATTCTTGGATCGGATATATCTACATGATATTTATTTCCGTCCTTATCTACCATATTACATTTATTTTTTGTTACTCCCACCCAATCATTATTATTTTTGTCATTGAATTCTGATAATGGAATCATTTTTCTAATTCCATTTTTATTAATAGAAGATACCATATTACGAGACATATGGACAAGTTCTCCAGTTTGCAGACGCTCATCTGATACGTCTACTTGGAATATTTTTTCGGTATTAGCAAATTTTACTGGTATTTTATTTTTAAATATATGGACAAGTTCTCCAGTTTTTATTCTTAAATCATCTTTATCGACTAAGATCGGCTTACCATCTAAAAGATATACGGCTTTCCCTTTTGTGACACCAACCAATTCTCCAGAGATATATCTAGGATCATCAATTTCAACTTGAAAAGTATTCCCTTCACTGTCAATAACAACCACCTTATTTTTAGACCTATGTTGGATTTTATCGCCAACTAAATGATAAGACGAAGCTCTAGTGCCACCAACACATATGTTATAGATATTTCCTTTATTTTCCAATAACCAAGATTCCGAAACAAATTCCGCCTCGGCTAAATCTGCTAATTCTCTAGAAAACGCAAAAAATAAAATTTCTCTACTAAAGTTTTCTTTTCCATATTTCTTAATAGCTTTTTTTAATAATGTGCCGCTACCTAAATATTCATCATCTAAATTATTGGTTAAATGTACACCTCTATATACTTTACCGTTTATATTGTTGGTTGTTTCATATATAAAATTAAATTCATAAATATTATTGCTGTGCATAATGTCTCCTTAACTGTTGATAGCATAGAGTTCTTGGGTAGTTGCATACCGCGAAGAACATTTTTGTTGACGTACCAAAAATTTTGTGGTACAATACTATTTAGTCTTTTAAGAAAGGAGCGCCGTTAATGCAAGAATTTTATATCATTCGTGGCTTACCTAGGCAGCGGTAAATCTCACACGGCTAGGAAACTTGGATTCCTAGAGCGAATCACTCATTTTGAAGCTGATATGTTTTTCAATGACAACGGAAAATATAACTTCAACATCAACAAGCTATCAGAAGCACATTGGTGGTGTCAAGATCAGGTAGCACATGCGTTGTCATGTGGTGCCAGTGTTTGTGTCTCTAACACATTCACAACAATTCGTGAAATGAAACCATATTTTGAAATGGCTAAGAAATATGGCCTTATTCCAAATGTGATCACTTGCCAATCAAAATTTGGCAACATTCATGATGTCCCTGAAGAAACTCTCAAAAAAATGGAGAATCGGTTTGACTATGATCTGACTCCATTGTTTGAATTACTGAAAGAATAAAATGGATGATTTATACATTCACGGTTACAGGTTAGTTCTTGGTTGTTTTGCTTGCCCAGAGCAATATGATGTGTTTGACCCTAAAGGTAATCTTATTGCTTATCTTAGGCTAAGGCATGGAAAGTTTACTGTTGAATGCCCAGATGTTAATGGGGAAACTGTATATACCGCATACCCAAGAGGCGATGGAATATTCAATGCAGAAGAAAGGCTTTTCTTTTTAAATAAAGCAATCGAAGCTATTCAAAAATATAAATTTGAGAAACTTCATGAGAAACTTCAAGATTTTTTTAAATAAGGAAATATGAAAATTTTTATAGGAAAATATCGCTCGTGGGTAGGTGTGTATCAGCTAGCATCTTTACTAAAATACGTTGGCGTTTCAGAGGACAAGTGTCATGAAATTGGGGGCAAAGCACCACAATGGTTGGTCGATTTTGCCGAATGGATTCACTCTAAGAAACATCGTAAAGTAAAGATCAAAATTCACGATTATGATACATGGAATGCTAACGATACAATGGCTATGATCATTCATCCAATTTTGGTTAAACTAAAAGAGGATAAGCATGGTTCTCCGTTTACCACAGACGAATTTATTCCAACTGGTTTGAATCTAAGGACAGACGAGTGTGAAAAACCAGAAGATGGTGACACAGACGACAATTTTCATAAAAGATGGTCGTGGATTTTGGACGAAATGATCTGGGCATTTGAGCAACATCTACCAGATAATGATTGGGAAGATCAGTATCATTCAGGTGTTATCGATTTTGAATTTGTCCCATGCGAAGACAATCCAGAAATGTCAAAAATGGAAAGTGGTCCAAATGATACTCACAAGTTTGATTCTGAGGGATATCGAGCACATTCTGATAGAATTGAGCGTGGTACTAGGTTATTCGGTTTGTACTACAGTGGACTTTGGTCATAATTGCTAAATTTCGCTATGGCAATTGCTAAAAACTTAGAAAATTTCTATGATGATTGGCACTTTGTTACGGTTGGAAAAATGCATCTTTATGATGCCAGTGTTTGGTGTATAAAGACAATAGGAGTAAAAGCATTAAAATGGGATAATAAAATAAACCTATATAATGTAGTATATAGATTCAAAAACAAAGACGACGCATTAATGTTTTTGTTAAAGTTTGGTGGTTGATTTTTAATTTTTTAGGAGTATATTATGAGTAAAAGTGAATTGGTTTCGACACGGATCATTCGGCATGTCCGTTATGTTGCTAAAAATGGATATGATTTTGAAAGTCGTGGTGGTGTTACATTTTTGTTCAATTTAGATTATCTAAATCGGCTTGTCAATGTTAGTTTCGCAGTATGTTCGTCAAATGACAATTTCTGCAAAGCTGATGGTATTCGATATGCTGAAGAACTTGGTGTTGAGCGCACAATGAACCTAGATGAGTTTCAGAAGTATGCTAACCAACAGCAACACACAGGGTTCGTTAGTGCCTATCTGAGTATTCTAAGAGCTAACAAATGTCTGAATTTGAATTCTCATCGGGAAGAAAATCTACTGAGCAAAATTGATAAACGGTACACCGTGTGACCAAAATGTAAAATTAATTTTACAAAATTCAACAAAAGAGCAACACAGTTTGCTCTTTTTGCGTTTCTGAGTAGAAATTTGATGACAACATGCTTTTAGAGTGTTATACTTGAGGCTTAGGAAAACAACTCACAAGGAACGAATAATGTCAACACGCGCTTATGTAGGTATGGTGTCTGGTAAGAGCATTAAAGCCGTCTACGTCCATTTTGATGGGTATGAAAGCGGTGTTGGTAATACTCTGAAAACTCATTACACTGATCAAGAAAAAGTCAAAGAAATGATTTCTCTTGGTGATATGTCTTCACTCAGTGCGAATGTAAACCCAACAACTGCAACGCATCATTTTGATTCACCTGAAGCCGATGTTAATGTTTACTATGGTCGTGATCGTGGAGAAACTGATGTTTCTACTAAGAAGCACAGTTCTGAATCTGCATTCTTGAAATCTGGTATCAGAATGGGTTGCGAGTTTGCTTATTTGTTTGATGGTTCTTGCTGGATCACATTCCACATTTGATATCATTCTCTAAAATCTACAGTTAGCCAGTTGCCTTTTCCGTGGTTACATTGGTCACAAAGAACCTGAAGATTGTCAATGTCGAGTGCTAATTCTGGAAAATATCTTCTAGACCTAATATGATCGACATTTAGAATAATTCCATTTTCTTTTGATGGAGTTTGACCGCAACATTGACATCTTCTACCATGTTTCATAATTGCCACCATTCGCAACTTTTTCCACATATAAGAAAAAAGAAATTCATCAGAATTTACATCAACTTTACGTTTTGTCTTTCTACGTTTTTTATCTTTTTCTGGTATTTTACATACTTGTTTTCTTCGGACTTTTGCATTGAATAAATTTGTAATTCCATTAGGAAGAAAACAAATTCTTTCACAAAACTCTGCATCTGTTTCAGAAGTGTATTGTTGAAAATTCTTTGATTTCAATAAAGCAGAAATATAAGAATAATCATAATCAAATTCTAAAGTATTAAAAACACTTAATTTATATTTTGAAATCAGTTGTTTTAATATTTGATTTTTTTCCATTTGAACCTCATTATAAAATAACCCAGAATCAGGAGCGAAGTGAAGATGCAGGAAATCATTATACAAATTAGAATCCAAAAAATAAAAAGATTAGAGATTTTTATTAATATGGTTGACTGGATTCTAATTTGTATAATGATTTTATGGTTTCCAGAATTTAAATATATTCTTAGCTCACTTCGTTCGTCCACATCAATCCTTCGGATCGCTGTGGATTAATTATTTATTTTTAATATTTAAATTATTTATTTTCTAGAATTTATTAATTAATTATAATACTCAATAGAGGAAGAGTTGAATAAGCTTACCCAAAAAAGGGGAAAGCTTATTCGGTAGGTGGTTATCAATAGTGTGAACCTAGCGAACGAATTAGAGTAGGCGATAAATGGTTTATCGTGGGCGGCTTGACCTATTACCCATAACAGTCTTACAATTAACAAGCGGGGTGATAGTAGCCACCTCTAATCGTCTGCTACTATCAGTGTCCTTTTACATTTTAGAACATCATTTTTTGTGAGAAGTAAGTCACTCTTACTTCTCTTTCTGCAAGTTACCGACACACCAAGAATGAGGTCAGGATCACCTAGTATCAACTGCTAGGACAGCCCTTAAAGGATTGTAGTGAACAACCATGTTCACCCTCGTCTTTTTTTGATGAAGACTAACATATAACGCATCAACTTGTATTTAGGTTGACAAGAATTTGTGAATCTAACACACTTTCTTTGGTTTGTCAACTTATATTTAGTGTTTTCAATTCTTCACTCAATTCTGTTGCAAAACAGCAATTTTGTGGTATACTTGGTTCTTATGAAATTTCTTATCACTTCAACCGTTTATGACCGCAAAGGTCATGTTTTGGTAATAGCTGAAAACTCGTTTATCAAAACTCACCCAAAACAGAAAGAGTATGCTAATATAGTCAATCTACCAGAGAAAGAATTTTTGCATTCTGAGGTCTTGTGTTTCATCAGAGCATTAAAAGTCGGAAAGCCTTATAAGATCAAGGTAGAACGATACAACAAAAAAGGTGATCCATTGCTGGCTAAACCTTGTCCAATTTGTGAACTGGCTATAAAAGAGGTAGGAATCAAAATTGTCGAATTTACATTGTGAAGGAAAATATGTCAGAAAATGTTATTGTGGTAAATCCAAATGCTGATGACTCGGAATTACCAGAGGAAAAATTTGAATTTATGACTCCCAATAAGTTTCAGCTTCTGGTAGAAACTTATGTGGCGGAAAATGATGTTAGCTATATCGATGCTGTCTTATTTTATTGTGATTTATATGAAATCGAATTTGATATCATCGGAAAACTTATATCTTCTAATTTGAAGGAAAAGCTAAATGTGTCGGCTATCGAGGCTGGATACTTCAAAGAAGAAAGTTCTCTACCAATTTAGGGCACAATGGCAATAACTGGTTTTGAGTTTTACAAAATTCACAAAGCGATAAAACTCCACTTCAACACTCCCTATGATGTAATAAAGTATAAAGGTGCAACTAAGTCTACGATTGATGAATTTAATTCTGCAAATGATAAATTCACTTTTGTTAGATATGCTAAAAAGTGTGGTAATATAGCTGATGCTATTGAAATGTGCGTTGCTTGCACAATGGCATCTGGTAACGGATGGCTTCATGATGATCCAGAAACGAATTACAAGCATCTTGCCGAATGGCGTAAAATAAACTCTGCTTTGGCGTACAATGTCGGAAATGAGTTAGACTCTCTGGAAAATCTTATCGAGACAAAATTATCAGGATTTCAGTCTTTGATAGATAAAACCGCGAGTGGTAACAAAGCCCCATTGCTTCAACTATACCTTTCAAAAAAGGTTTTGGTTGCTACAGTTTTGGTTATCGATAAAATACATCCATTTATCGATAACTGGATAAAAGAATATGAGTCTGACCCTATGCTGAAGAAAATACTTTTTCAGCTTGTCAAATACAAATCATTCTTGAAAACATTTGCATTGAAAGATGCAATGAAAAAATTTGGTGATTTTATCGTCACTAAATAATAGTCCATTGGAGAAATCTTAGTGGAAATAAATCGTAACTTAAATTAAGGAAAATTATGCGTAACCAAAGTATGTTTGAGAAGCTAAAGGCACAAGCCGAAAAAGCAAAAAATGGCACACCTTCATATAAAGAAGGTCAAGAAAATATTTGGAAATTGGAAGCTGATAAAGCAGGAAATGCTTCTGCGGTCATTCGATTTTTGCCCGGTAAGGATGAAGATTCTGTAGCTTGGGTAAAAGTATTTAATCATGGTTTTAAGGGTCCAACAGGCCAATGGTTTATCGAGCCATGTCCGACAACGGTTGGTGATCAGTGCATTGTTTGTACTGCCAATAGCGTTTTATGGAATGAGGGGTCTGAAGCAAGCAAGAAAATTGTTTCTGCTCGTAAACGTAAGACTAAATATTATACCAATGTTTTGATTATCTCTGATCCAAAAAATCCAGATAATGAAGGTAAGGTAATGATTTTTAGCTTTGGTTCAAAAATCTTTGATATGATCAATGCATGTTTTTCACCAGAAGATGCTGATGATACCCCATTCAATCCGTTTGATATCGAAGATGGTGCCAATTTTAAATTGAAAATGTGTCAGGTTGCAGGATATGCTAACTTTGACAAATCAAAATTTGCTGACTGCTCTAAGGCTGAAATTGTTGATTATGCGTCTAAGCTTCATGATCTAGGTCAATTTATTGACCCAAAGGTTTTCAAGTCTGAAGAAGACATGCAGAAGCGGTTTGATCTGGTTCTAAAGGGTGATGCAAGGGCATCTGGTAAGGCTACAATGCCTGAAGAGGATGATGACGAAGAGTACGCTGCACTAGCAGCTAAAGTGGCGGCAAAGCCAGTTAAATCGACTGCAGCAAGGTCTTTACCTGAAGAGGATGACGATGATATGATGGCTGAGTTTCAGCGTCTAGCAGAAGATTAATCTGATCTAGATATCAAAGAAAAGGGACCGATCGGTCCCTTTTTCATTCTTTGTGTTTCTTTACTCCAATCGATGGAAACCACCTTAGTAAGTCTGAACCACGTAAAAGTTTGCCTACCACATTTCGTTCTACTTTTTTGTGTTTATCTTTTTTATGCGCAACTGGCTGCACTGGTTGTACGTGTTTTGGTGCATGAGTTGGCACAACTGGGACAGCAACAGGTATAGTTTTTTGCTCTAGATTTTTATCAGCTTTGATACCATGTGTTGCTCTGATTGAAGTATTGGTATGAGAGTTATAATCATCTACGGTTTCTCCGGTCTGAACATCAACATGGGTAGGGTTAAGTGTCATATATGCATGATCGCGCAAAGTATCTCCAACACCATGTCCATGATGGTTATCAGCAGCATCAATTAAAGCATAAGAAATATTTCTTAGATTGTCAACCTTTGCTTGATGCCCTCTTACAACATGTGCTCTTGCGCTGTTGTTAACTGCCATTTTTAGATCGTCTTCAGCATCTGTTGTTTTCTTAGCATTTTTTAAAAACTCAGTGTGGAAGTCATTTTTTGACCTATAATATCCACCAGCACCTTCAGATATTTCCAGTTTTTCTATGATTAAATTTTTAATATTCTCTGCCAACATTTTCAATCCTTTTATATATTTATAATTATTGCCAAACATATCTAGATGCTAGCCATTTTTCTAGAGTGCTTTCATTATTTCTCGCAAATATTCTAGACCCGCTTGGAGTTTCTCCAGATTTTCCGCTGCTTGAATTATTATTTGTGATGTTATTGATTACAGTTGGAGCTTGAGCAGATTTTTGTTTCTCTTCTATTTCTTCAGTTTCTTCTATAGTTTCTTCAACTTCTGTCATTTTTTGAGCAACTTTTGATGTTGGGGTAGGTTCAACAATAGCTGATTTTGGTTTTGCTGTATCGCCTGCTGCTAGTTGTGCTTGTGCTTTTCCTTCGCCATCTGGCAAAACTTCAATGCCATCAGGAATGTCCACATTAGCAATCTCTAATATTTTCTTTTCTGACTCTGTGATCATTCCAGTTTTGTTCATTTTTTCAACGAGTGGTTCTGCATCTTTGGCGTTTTTCAGATCATTTGCTATCAAGACTCCAGTAAGCCCCACACCAGCCAAAACACCCACGCCAGTACCACCAGCAACACCAGACCCTAATTCAAGTGCTGCGCCTTTCCAATCGCCTTTCCAAGCCCTTTGAGCGGCGAAAGCAGCACCAGCCAAAATACCGACCCCAGGAATTGCTCTTGCTGCCCCTTTAGCTGCTGCCTTTGCTGCTATTTTAGCTGCTGCAGATGTGCCTGCTTTTTCAGCAGCGACAACGGCACCTTTTTCAGCAGCTTTTTTTGCAACTGTCGTACCAGCCTTAGAAGCAGCTTTTTCGGCTGCAGTGCCAAAGATTTTATTCTTTGCTGCCATGAACCCATCTTTGATTAGTCCACCAGCTTTCAATAAACCAGAACCAAGCAACGATGCTACTGCCAATAAAGCTTTACCAATTCCAGAAACTAATTTTCCTGCAAGTGGTAATAGTTTACCAAACATATTAGCCAAAGGTCTGAATAATTTTGTGAATTTACCAGCAAGAGCAAGTAGGCCACCACCTAACCATTTGCCAAGCATTCCACCAAGCATTCCAAGTAATCCGCCTTTATCGTCCTTCTTTTTCTTATCGTCAGCCGAACCTTTACCATCCTTTGAAGTATTTTTTTCTATTTTCTCTAGCAAGTCAATTATTTTATCCATTTGATCTGCCTGATCTTCTTTTGATTCGGCATCAGATTCTTTTACACCTTCTTTTGAATTTTGAATCGTGACAGGATTAGTTGATGTTTTTGCTGGAGTAATTGGTTCAACTTTAGAGCTAATGCCTTCTTTTGAAATGTCAGTTTTTTGTGCTAAAATTGATTCAGCTCTTGCCTTTTTCTCTTTTCGACTGAGCAGATAACTAGATAATTTTTGAATGTCACTGCCCTGCAAAATACCAGAGTTTGATGTTTTTGACAGCAATGGATTGGCTGCTTTTGTTGGGGATACTACAAATTTTCCGGTTTCAGTGTTTCTCCAACGATTAGCCTTAGTATCAAATACTATTTTTGGTTTTTCTGGTTGTGTTGGTTCTTGATTTTGTATATCAACTTTTGGTCGATTGCTTTTCCAAACTTCAAAGTTTTTGTTTGCCTCTTCAAGATTGAAAGGTTGAGCAATTGGCATTGATGCTGGTGTCGGTTGTTTTGGCAGAAATGTAGGTCCAGCTTTTTGTTGAATGTTATTTAAAACTTTGGCTCTATTTGCTTTTGTTGCGGTTGAAACCACTGTGGACATTTGGACATTAGCTGGAGGAACTAAAGATTTAAGAACTTTTACAGATTCTTTAATTTTCTTTTCAGAAATGCCAAGGCTAATTAAATGTGCATTGATACTTTCCTTTAAATCAATTTCGGCGGCTTTTAATTCTTCTAATTGCTTTTTTCTATCTTTAGCTAATTCTGCACGTTCTTGTTTTAACTCAGTTTTTTCATGGTTATCAATAGAATTTTCAATAGCTTTTTGATCTGGTGTTGTCCCAGTTATCTTAGTAACTAAATTGAACGGTACTCTTACTGAATTTGTTGCCATATATTATCCTAAATTATTTTTCTTTTTTTCGTTTTGTTCTTTGATATGCTTATTCAATAAAGAAATATAAACTACCCTTTCCCAAGGAATCATATTTTCTAACTCTGACAAACTGTAATTGTGCTCATGCATCAATTTAAAATTCGTTTGATAATAATCTGCCAGAGTTTCTTGAGAAAGGGTTAGTCGAAAAAACTTTCCATTCCTTCAAGTAAGATCAAATTCTTTCCACCACATTTAACGCAATTATACTCTTGTTCAAACTTCAAAGATGGCACATTTGCCATAAAATCTGTAATTTTTGTAAAATTTTCGTCGGACAAATCCTCTAGCCACTCTACCAATTCCTCGATTTTGTTTTCTTTTGGGTCAACCGTCACTTCGCCATACACGATTGACACTACGCAATTCGCAACAACTTTAGTAATTTCACTTGCCAGTTTAACCTCTGACATGGTATAAGCATCATCCATATTTGGATAGCGCATAATAATCCATACGTTATCTGCCAATTGAATCGTTGATGATAATTCAACTTCTGGCATAACAATCTCAGATTTGCTTAGATCAAGCATCATATAGTTTTTGTGTTCGCAATGAATGCAAGTAGAAACTGCTTCAATGCCTTCACCCATAGATTTATTTCTGACGTTTAAAAACAAATACTCAGCATCACATTGAGGTATAGAATTAATATCTAAGCCAAAGGCACAGGACGACAAAGCATTTTTAATTGCTGTCGAAAGTTTAGCAGTGTCTTCTTCTTGAATTGCTAATAGAAGTAGCTTTTCTTCTCTTACCACAAATGGGCGAAATTTGATTTTCTTTTTTGAACATGGTAATGTCAAATCATATTTTGGTAACGAAACGATTGGTAAATTGCTCATAATATATTTCCTTTTTATAAACCTAATATTCCAGATAATTTTGATCCAGAATTTGCTATCTGACCACCTGTGCCGCCGATTGATTTGCCTGCAGAATCTGCCAGTCCATTGATAGACCCTAGTATACCAGTGCCAGTGCCCTTGTTGAGTGCTGGTCTAGCTTGTATGTTAGGATTCTTTTCATTGTGTTCTGAGGTCATGTAATCAAATTCAAAATCAACTTTCATTTTATGAAATTCTCTCCCAGCATTTGAATTTGTAAACCCACTGACATATTTTGGGTATACGTCAAAAAAAGTATATATTCCAACATCGACTTCTTTTGTTGCTGCTTTTGTTGCTGATGATACGCCACCAGATTCAAATGATTTTTTTGCTGCGTCAATGAAGGTTGTTAATGGATTTGCTATACCAGTTGTAGCTGTCGGTACTGCACCAGACATTATATTATCTACCACGATAACCTGCATTGTATGTTTGTATATGCTAGGTAGATTAGGGCTGAAACTTGTTTCGTCACCATTTGGTAAAACTAGATTAATCCAATCCTCAAAATACTTTCTTATTTGAAGTCTTGTATCTATTAAAAATGTCATTGACAATTGACCGTCATATAGAAATTCGTATGGTCTTTCTATATTTTTGCCTTGGATTCTTGTTTTGATTGTATTTATTACTTTACCAGGTATTGTGACCGATTCTGCATAGAATTTTGCTAATGAATTTGTGTCAGATAATTCTGCTGCAAATCCATTATTTACAGAATCTAAGTGCTTTGGTAATAATATTTCAAATTTATTATTTTTGGAAATTCCATAATTTCCAATTTTTAAAATGAAGTCTTCTAATGTCTGTGCCATTATCGTGATGCTTTCTGATTTTGCATAAATATTAGTGGTTAGATATTATGTGGCGTAATATCAGCCTAGCTGGGATGCCTAGAGTGTTCCACTATTACTATATTTATACACTGGGAGATTTTTAATGTACATTCCTTATACATACTTAATTGGATGGTCTAAAGAAAATAAATTTTATTATGGGGTCCAATATGGCAGAAAAGCAAATCCAAAAAATTTATGGAAAACTTATTTTACGAGTTCTAAAGAAGTAAAAAGTTTTATAAACCATCATGGCAATCCAGATATTATAGAAATAAGAAGAACTTTTCAAACTGGAAAATCTGCTCTTTTGTGGGAACAAAAAGTCCTAAAAAGACTCGATGCAGGAAATAATGATAAATTCTTAAATCTTATAAGTGCTAATGACATGCATTTAATAAGGTTAGTAACAAATAGACAAAAGAACATCACTAATGGTTATATAAATGGAAAAATTCCAGTATCTCAGGATATTCCTAATGGGTACTGGAGGGGAACTACAAAATTTCCTACGGGAAGTAAAGGGATACCTAGATCAAAAGAATCTAATTTAAATAAATCTAAGGCAATGCAAGGTCTTGAGAAATCAAAATCTCACAGGCTAGCTTTATCCGTTGCTGCAAAGAAACAACACGAGGAAATGTCTGAAGAAGAAAAATTGAGAATAAAAAATCTATTTTCTAAGAAATATTCTGGAGAAAATAATCCTAGATTTGGGTGTGTAGTATCAGACAAACAAAAAGAATTGAACATAAAAGCTCATCACGAAAGATTCGTAGTCAAAATTAAGCTTATGTTGAATATGAGTTTGGACGAATTTAAAGAATATGTTAAGTTAGAATGTGAAAACGGCAGTAATTTTGCTAAAATATCAAAAGATATTGGGATATCTTGGTATCATATAAACAGATATTGTAATTAATTTATCTAGACGCTTTTTTTGAGTCTGCCCAAACAAACTCGGCAGACTGCTTGCGGAACTTTTCTACTGGAAGCCATACGCTCATCATCATATCATCCGGTGGTATTCTTGCCATTCTGCTTTTTACGTGGGAAAACAAATATTGTTTGACTGCTGGTTTAACTTCTGGAAATTTACTAGCATTATTTAACATTTTCCATGATACCTGAATTTTAGCATTCGGCGATAATTTATCATCAGAAGAAAATTCCAATAACTTATTGACCAAAGCAAATCTAACTTTAGGAAACAGATAATGAAAATTAATTCCGTAGAACGTATCAGGATACACTGAAAATGGCAAAACTAAAGGAAAAGTATCATAGTACGGAAGTTCATTTTTAGTTTTCGGATCATATGTAAAGAAAAACATTTGACCTATTTTTGGAGTATCTGTTTGCCTATGAATGTTATCTCCAAGAACACTCAGTGGTCCCATTGCTCTAGTATTATTACGGACATTATTCATAAACCACGTAGCCGAATTTCTCGGATTGTAGAGTTTATTATTCCTTATAACGTCAAAAAGAGTAGTTTTTACTTGGGTTGCCACGATTTTCCTAATTAGTTATAAGTATTTATCCTGATACTTTCATTCACATTTTTAAATCATGCTCGGTAAGTATTTTAAATTCAATGCCATGTTTATCCGCATATTTCTTAGCAGCAACCCATTTAGCCTCATTGATCGTCCAAGTAATAACTGAATCAATATATGCTTTAGTTTTTCTTGTTTTTATTTTTGGTGGTTTTGTTTGTGAGAATGGTTTTATTTCTATTAAATAGGTTTTTAGTTTTCCATCTACATCCCGAACTGTTACTTTAGCGTCTACGAAATATCTATGCACTTTTCCATCTGTAGGTTTCACGTAAGGTATAATGACCTCTTCTGAAGAATATTTTAAAACATTTGGATTTCTATCACACCAAATAAAAAATTTAAATTCCCAACTGCTTCTACAAAAAATATTGTTTACATCACCTTCATATTTTTGTGGATTTTTTGGTATGAATTTGCCTTGAACGTAATGCTTTGTCATAATTAAATATTAAACAACTATTTATCTTTGATGGATAAATAATAAGACATAACCATACCCTAAAAAATAAAAATGAGTTTATTTTCAATTCTCCCAGATGCATCAAGCTTAAAGCAGACAGTATCTAATGCAATTACTAAAGTTAAAGACACTTGGACTTCTACAGGAACAACAAAAGCAGAAGCCAAGCCAGATTTAACTGAGATGCTAGGTACTAATACCGCAACATCAAAACCATATAATACGGGTAGTGATCTTAGCGGCACTTCTGTAAAAAAAGATTCATTATCTTCCACAACGACAACCGCAACATCAACCGCTTCAAATGTAGCAACCGATATCGATAGTATTTCTAGCTCAGATAAAGCTGAAAATAAAAGTGAATATGATATTCTGTATTATCCAGAAGCATTATTAGCTGAAGGTTCATTAGGTAAACGATATCCTCATGCAATGAGTATTTTTATGAATGTCAATTCTAAGTCGAAGCTTGGAAAATATATGGAGTCATCAGGCCAAATTGCTAAGAAAAGATTGGATCAAAAAACATTGGATTTGACTGAGAATACTTCAAATCAAGGCGTTGCGACAAATGTTGGGGGCATGGCAGGCGATTTCCTAGTAGAAATAGGAATGGCAGCAAAGTTTAAAAGATTCACTGGCTGTATCATGTTGCCTTTGCCATTGGATTTGACTGCTAATTATGGAGCTAATTATAACACTGCTGGTGCTGGTGGTGTTCTTGGTACTGCTTTAAAAATTGGTATGAGTGGATCAAATGCAAAGCAGACATTAGAAGGGTTAGTGACTGAGGCAATATCTGGTGCTGCTAGAGATTTGACCAAAAACACGTTAACTGCTGTGGCTAAAAATATTGAAACCGGCACTTTTGGTGGAGTTGATAATGCCGGTGGATTATTCGATAAAGTTGTTGGTACAATCCGAAACCCAAGAACTGAACAAGTTTTCGAGAAAATGGATATTAGATCATTTACTTTTTCTTGGCAAATTAATATTACATCGGTGAAAGAATGGAATACTATAAGAAGTATTGTTTCGTTACTAAAAGAAAATATGCATCCAGAAATAGATGGCACGACCTCTGGAACCTATATGGTTATGCCAAATGAATTTGATATTGAATTTTATGAAAAGGTAGGTAGCTCTTTTAGTGAATCGACAACGATACCAAAAATAGCTACCTCTGCATTATCTCAATTGGAGGTAAATTATACACCACAAGGCAATTGGATTGCATTTGAGGGTACTATGATTCCACCTTTTGTTTTGATAAGAACGGTATTCAAAGAAATGGAACCACTACATAGAACGATGGTATCTGATGTTGCCGCTACCAATAAAAAATTCACATTCCCTGATGTTAATGATCGTAGAAGAGGATTCTAATGGATTATTTTAAAAAATTCCAAATTGTAAAGTATGATTTTACCACGACAGAAGCGTTTAAACAATATTTCACATTAGCTGATGTGACCACTAGGGTTCAGGCATTTTATAATGAGGAAGATACTGAGAGACTTTTCGATAATTACAATATTAAGTCTTGGGATACTCCTGAGAAAATATCATATTCATTATATGGCACGACAGAATATTATTGGACTATATTATATGTTAATGATATGTTTGATATGTATTATGATTGGCCGTTATTGGATGATGAGCTTCAAAAATATGCAGAATCAATATATACTGGTTTTGGTCCAAGTCCATTAATAACATATGCTGCTGAAGTAATGCCTTATGTACCAAATCAATTTATTATTAAAGTAGTTCAACATAATACTATTCCAATTAGCGAATCAATAATTTTACATCCAGATAAACTACAGGTTGGTATGTTTGTGGATAGATATATTGCTGGCGAAGATTGTAGAATTACGAATATTGATATTGTATATCGTTCAGATGTAGGTGGTGGCAATTCTGTTGTAGATTATTATGAATTAACTATAGATAAACCAACGCTGACATATGCTAAAGAAGTTAGTGTATCTTCGATAACAAGTAATATTGAAGGTAACGACAATATTATTTTCTTTGGGTTTGCTGAAGCCATTGAAGATTATAATTCAATATCATATTATATGACTGCTGATGGAGTAATTAAAGATATCGAATATGTAGAATATGGCGAAACAATATATGGTATAACTAAAATCGAAGACTTGATTATTCAAAATGAAAAAAAGAAGAGAATAAAGATTATTAGGCCAGATCAAATATCTAATTTTGTTAGTTTATATTTTAATCGTGTTATTTAATTATGCCTGCTGATCGTAATACATTTAAGTCCCCTGGTGATATTAATATTACTAGGATATCTTTGCACAAGAAACCCGGTGACGATGGAATAAATTTAACTCAATATTTGTTTGAGTTAAATTTATTTGAAGATTTGTTTTCTCCAACAATGTCAGGGACAATGCTAATTACCGATTCTATCGGGTTATCTAGTAGATTGCCATTGGTCGGCGGTGAATCGGTTCAGATAGCATACAATACTCCAGAAATTGGTGAATATGGAAAGATAACAAAAAGATTCATAGTCTACAAATTGGAATCTAAAGTAGCAATAAATTCTAAAACAATTTATGTTTTACATATTATAAGCGAGTTTGCATATATGGATAGTATGAAAAAACTATCCAGAAAATATACTGGGCCTGCGGTAAAAATAATTAAAGAAATTTTAGAAAAAGAATTAAAGTTTGATATTAATAGGGATGGCTTTTCTTATAATGCTCTAGAGGAAAATCGAAATTTTATAGAGTTTGTGGCACCTAATTGGTCCCCTCTGACGGTCATCAACAGGGTAACTGCTATGTGTTCTGACCAAGATTCCTTATCAACCGATGGTGAATTAGCAAGTTATTTATTTTTTGAGTCTGCATGGTGTCTTAATTTTTTCTCTCTAACTGATTTAATTGGTGTTGATGATACGGATGAATCTGGTAATAATATCGATACTACAAATAAAGTAGCAAAAGAGAATACTTTCTTTTATGATCAAAATCCAAATAGAGTCGATGGTATGCGAGATTATTATTCGGAAATGCAACAAATAAAAGATATGAGAGTTGATGCCCAATTCGATATGTTAGATAGGCTGACAACTGGATTTTATAAAAATCAGGTCATTGAATTTGATATCATTAAAAAGCACGTGAATATTCTTAAACCATATGAATATCTACAGACTTTTAAAGGCGGAAAATATTCAATGAATGATTTCACAGTAAATCCTGAGAATATGGAAGTTGGTGATGGGAAATATAATTCACATACTACTTTTAATAGAGCTTTGGCTAAAAAAGATATCTCAATAAATCCAGTAAAAAATAGAGTTTGCTTGGGACTTTTAAATACGGTTAGTATGGAGATTGTTGTTCATGGCAGAAGTGATTTGTCGGTTGGCACTAAGATAAGCATAAATATGCCAAGTTCAGTTTCACCTGATTCATCTTCTAGCTCTGTGGCAGTAGACAAACTAATAAGTGGGACATATCTAATTACTGCGGTGCAGCATAGAATTAATGAATTTAAACATAGTATGATATTGAGAATTTCAACAGATAGTTATGGCATGGATACTTCAAAATGAACAATAATTTTTGGTTTGGGTGCGTAGAATCTCGCAATGATGATTTAAAATTGGGTAGATATAGGGTTAGAGTATCTGGATTACACACCGATGATAAATCTATTTTGCCAACTGATGATTTACCTTGGGCCACATGCTTGCAGCCAACAACATCAGCAGCCACTTCTGGAATTGGGCAAAATCCTGGTTTGGTCAATGGGTCATGGGTCATGGTCGTCTTTACTAGCAATGATTATCAGGTTCCTATTATCTTAGGGTCTATAGCTGGTATACCCGGTAAACCTAATGAAGAGTATGATTTAGATGAAATACAAGCACCGCCAGCAGCCGAGGCAACACCATCAGAAAAGGTAGCAGGAATTGAAGCTGGAGTATATAAACCAGAGATATTATCTGCTGGACAGCCATATCTAGGAACATTAACTTTAGCTCAGTATAATCAATATTGTGCTAAAGTAAGAATGATAGAATCATCAAATCAGTATGATAATACTAAAAATCCTTTAGGATATATTGGCGCATATCAATTTGGAGCACAGGCGTTAGAAACTAATGGGTATATTAAAGCTGGATCATGGGCAAGACTAGGAAGTAATAAAAAAATATTTGACGACACTAGCAACTGGACAGGAAAAGACGGAGCAACAAGCAAACAGGCATTTTTAGCCAGTGTGTCAGCCCAAGATAAGGCTATGCTTTTATATACACAATGGGATTATAAAATGATGCTCAGAAGGAACCAAATTGGTCCTAATACTGACCCTAGAGTATTGGCTGGTTTGCTTGGGGCCACACACAATCAGGGACACTCAGTTGTTGCGCCATTGCTTAGGGGTGTGACCACCAAAGATGGTAATGGGACAACTGCACAAAGTTATTATGATAGGTGCTATGCAGCCATCACAGTAGAACAAGGACAACAAACAAATACCACGCCTTCACCGATACCAGAAAACCCTAAACCTATTCCAAATGAGGATGTTTTATCTCCACCTAAAACCCCAAAAGTTATCAGCAAAAAAGACGGATTCGCCGACCCAGAGGGAAAATACCCAACGGTTTATGATGAACCTGATACCAATAGGTTAGTTAGAGGTCAAAATATATCAAAAACGATTGTCGGAATCAAAGAAAAATCTAGAACAAAAGGTATTCGTGTTGGGTTGAGTGAATTGAGTTGGGATCAACCATCGATTCAATATGCTGCGAAATATCCGTATAATCATGCTAATGTATCTGAATCTGGTCATGTATTTGAAATGGATGATACAGTTAATGCAGAAAGAGTCCATTTATACCATAGAGCAGGATCGTTCATTGAAATTGATCAGGCTGGAAACCAAGTTAATAAAATATTTGGTCATGGTATTGAGATTATTGAAAGAGATGGTTATATTAGCATCAAAGGCAATTGTCATATTAATGTTGATGGTGCATGTACAATTAATGCCACTTCACTTTTCATAGAAGCTGCAAAAATTAATATAGAGAGCGAAGATGTAAAATGGAAAACTAAAAACTTTGAAATGAAAGTAGAAGAAAAATTTGTTATCGAAAGCGATAAAGATATTACATTGAGCGCAAAAGAAGAATTCTATGCCAATTCTACTGGTGGTATGCACATCAATAGTTCATCAAGTAAGGTTGACATTTCAGCAAGCCAAGATGTTATTGTTAATGGTAGTAAGATTCAATTAAATAGCGTTGCTAGTAGCTTAGGCACGCCAGGAAAATACGCCGATATTAAGAAATTCTCTGGAGAAATTATGAATATATCATCTGTATCTTTTTCGGATGCTGAAGCGGCATCTTTAGATCAACACCCTATCGTTAGCGTTATTGCTGCTGATGAAATTGCTGCTGGTCCACCTGATATTCCGCATAGACCTATTGTGCCTGATGTTGTCCCACCCCCACCACCTCCTATTAATACCAGTGAATGCCCTATATTTGATCTGACATTAGGAAATAATATACAAGTTTCTCCGAATTTTAAACTGAGAGATTTATGTGATTCCCCTATTAAAGCTGTGCATGGATTGTCATTGCAGCAGCTTATATGCAATCTGAGCCATTTGGCTAATAATGTTCTTGAGCCTCTGCGCGTAGTTTATGGAAAATCATTGAAGATTAATAGTTGCTGGAGATATAAAAATACGAGTTCTCAACATGAACGCGGAGAAGCTGTTGATATTGGGTTTACTGATGTTGTGTGGAAAACTGCAGCAGAAAGAAAAACACAATATTTTGAGAGAGCTAAGAAAATAGTTGGTATGGTTCCTTACGATCAATTTTTATTTGAAACAAGATCAGATCATCAAGTATGGATTCATATATCATATACTAAAAATAAAAATAGAAAACAAGTTTTGACATTGTTGAATGATAAAACCGTTGATCGTGATAAAATCGTGCTTCATACATAATTGGTATAAATATTACTAAAAATGCAAACATACTCAGACTTAGATTTAAATTTCTACAGACACCCTGGCAGCGGCGATGTTTCTCGTATTTTCAATCTTGATGCAATAAAAAACGCAATATTCAATATACTCAATGGCAAGCCATTTGAAAAGCCATTTGATGAATTTTATGGTACTGCTGTTAGAGAATTGCTATTTTCTTTATATTCTCCAATGACTCCAATTATTGTTAAAAGAATATTAAAGGAAAAATTAGAGTTATACGAACCTAGAATTACTATAGATAGTGTAGTTGTTAACCGTGGAACCGAAGCAGGTAACAATTTTAATATGGATAGAAATTCATTAACAGTGGATGTTGTTTACACAGTAAAAGAATATGGAACGCAAACCTTACAAATAGAAATGGAACGACTCAGATGACCACTAAAATTAAAGTCACGGATTTTGATTTTGATACAATTAAACTTGACTTCAAAACATTTCTAAGCACACGTCCAGAATTTACTGATTATAATTTTGAAGGGTCAAATTTAAACGTCTTGCTTGATATTCTTGCATATAACACAAATTATCATGCTCTTATGGCTAATTTCTTAGCTAATGAAATGTTTCTTGATACCGCATCTAAAAGATCGTCTGTAGTATCTCATTCTAAAACTCTTGGTTATGTGCCAAAATCTAGATCAGCAAGCAAGTTAATAACAAATATTGACATCAGCTATTTGTCTACTCAGGCACAGGTGTCAAATTATCTGTTGAAAAAAGGTTCACCAGTATTTCGCACGATCATTGATAATTCAAGCTATATTTTTACTACTGCAAGTAATTATTCTGCTCCTATTATCCAAGATTCTTTAAATCCAAATAGTTACACAATTCATTATGAGAATGTCATTTTATATGAGGGAGCTTTTACCACAAATAATTTGATATATAATTCTCTTACCAAGTTTGTTACTATACCTAATTTAGATATTGACCTATCCACATTGGTCGTCATGGTACATGACCCAAGAAGAGAATCATACGATAATTATTCATATGCAAAAAATCTTTTAGATATTGATGCTGACAATAAGGTATATTTTATCCAAGAAGGATTTGATGGTAAATTTCAGATTTACTTTGGTGATAGTACATTTGGCACTGAGCCAATTGATAAATCAGATATTCTTATCACTTACATGGTAACGCATGGGGCTGAAGCTAATGGTGCTACTAATTGGATTCTACAAAATCCTGATTCGTCTATAATGGTGTCTCAATTTGATCATTTGCCAATAACTGGAGTTTCAGTCGGAGGAACCGACAGGGAAACTATTTCCTCTATTAAGTTTAATTCAATTAACCATTTTGGCACCCAAAATCGTGCTGTTGTATCAAATGATTATGCAGTATTAGCACAGCAATATTCAGATAATATTAAAGCAGTTATTGCGTGGGGCGGTGAAGATGATTTGCCTCCAGTATATAATACGGTCATGTTATGTGCCATACCAGTATATGGGGAAGACTTAACTTTTCAAGAAAAAGAGTATCTAACGAAATACTTAAAAACTAAAGCGGTAGGCTCGACAAATATTGTCTTTAAATCTCCACAATATCTTGATCTTAAAATTTCTGTTGAATTTACTTATGATACTAAGCTTATTAGATTATCAGTATATGAATTGGAAGCAAGCGTTAGAGAAACTATTGGATTATATGCAAAAGAGTATTTGTATAACTTTTCTGGTTCTTTTAAAGAATCTAAATTTCTTGCATTACTAGATAAAGTAAATGAATCGATAACTGGCACTACAATAAATGTTAACTTGGTTAAGGTATTACCAATTCAGAAATTTATGCAACAGACTCATATTGTGGATTTTTCAAATCCTATTGATACTCAGTCTTTATATCCAGCTATTACATCAACTGGATTTTATACAACAGGGACAACTGAAGTATGTTATCTTGCTGATGATAGAAAAGGTAAATTGAAAATAGTGAAATATAATGTTAACGGTGTTTTGGAAGATTTTAAAACTGACGTAGGGGATATTAATTACCTAAACGGTAAAATGTCGGTTTCATTATATATTACATCGACAAAAGACGTAAGTTTTAAAATATTTGTCAATCCAAAGGTAAATAATATAGTATCTTCAAGAAATAATATTTTGCGTATCGTTAACGAAAATGTTGTGGTTGTTTCTAAAGGCGAATAATGCAATTGCAAAAACCAAAAGTATCAGAACTAATTCAATATAGATTACCTGATTGGATATCTTCTAAACCTCAATTTGTAAATTTTATTAAATACTACTATGAGTGGTTAGAAACTAAAGGGAATCCTCTTGAATTTCTTAGAAATTTGGTTGAGTATAGCGATATTGACGAGGCACCATCAGAATTTGATGACCTTATTATAAATAAAATCATTTCTTTTGTGCCAGCAGATTCTGCCATCGATAGGACTCTGTTGGTTAAAAACGTCAAGGCATTTCTTAGAGCAAAGGGTTCAGAAGAGTCTTTAAACTTCATTATGAAAGCTGTTTATAATGAAGAGGCTTATCGTGTAAACATGACAGATCATGTTATCCGTGCTTCTGATAATGAGAGTGATCAATTTGCCTATATTGCTATTGAAATTTTTGATTCAATAAACCACGATTTTTATGATTGTGTTGGTTCATATTTGGTACAGTTAGAACCAGCAGCATCCGTTAGAATTGAAGATTCTCAGTATAGAGTTACTGATGATGGTAGAATGTTCAACGTCATCAAATTTGACCCTCGTTACATAAATGGCGAGTTTAATATTGGTAGAGAAGTTAGAGCTATAAAAAAGATAGCCGATCCTACTTTCTTTGAAATAACAGAATACTCGACTGCCATCGGGTTTGATATTGAAACGAAATCCATTAGATTCCTTTCTGACAAAAATCTTAGATTATATGTAGGACAATTAATATTTTCTTTGGATGGTGGGTTTCGTGGAGTAATTTCTTCGTTGGGTCAATATTTTATTAACTCAAATAATAAACATGACTATACTATTGGATTATCAGAATATTCAATGCCTATAGTATATTCTAATGATGTTATTGGATATTTTGACGATTATACTTTAACCGTAACGTCTGCATTAATAAGTAATTTAGCAGTAGGTCAAATACTATCTGGTGATAATATTATTTTTGGAACATATATTTCAGAAATATTAACTGGTTCTGGTGGAGTTGGTACATATAAAGTAAGTAAATCACAAACTCTACCATCATCTTCTTTTATTGCGATAAAAACCATTACTTTGGGCGAAGAGGTATATCTATGCACATTAGCAGCAGAAGATAGCCATATAACAAAAAACAATTTTTCATATGGTAAAGTTTCCAATAGCATCGGCGACTTTGAACATACCAATCCAGCTTCTGGATATTATGAAAACATGCATGTAGAGGTCAGGGGCGGTAATGGTAAAGGATGTGATGCCTATATCGGAGAAACCACGACTGGTGGTGTTGACTCAATAATTATTATTGATGGTGGTAGTAATTATAGGGTAGGTGATCCAATTGAAATCACTGAGAAACTTTCTGGTGGATATGGATTCGATGCGTATGTAAATAATACTGACGGTTTTGGTGGTAAGCTAGATGCTATCATGCAGATTGATTCCATTATTATCAATAATGGTGGATATGCATATTCTGTCGGAGATACTTTTCAGCTACCGATATTGAATAATTTGTTAGGTTCGCCAATAACTTTAACGGTATCATCTGTCGCAACTGCTGGCACTCCGACATTAAAAGGATTTAAGATTTTAAATTCTGGCAAGGGATATAGGACTGCTAAGGCAACTTTGGTTTCTTATAATAATATCACAGTTGTCGATGGAGTTATTACGGCATCCATTACAACGATAGTTCCAATAACTGGATTATCTTTGGAATATTATACAGTTAATAACAATAGGACTGAACAATATTCAATTAATGCTTCTCCAGTTAACTTTGCTGATGCTATTATCGATGTAAAGCCAACAATTTTCCCTGCACCACATGCTAATCTAGGAACATCAGCAAATGGGTCTACAAATGCCTATTTGGTTTTCAATGGCTTTGGGGCATCATTCACTTCAACCGTAGGCAGTGGAATAATCACAGAGATTGCTGTAGCCAAAGGCGGATATGCATACGTTGATCCAGTTATTCAAATTTCAGATACTTCTGGTAAAGGTGCAACTGCTAAAGCAATTAAGGATGCCAATGGTGTAATCACATCGATTGTGGTTCTATCTGGTGGATCAAATTATTCTGGTTCTCCGCAAATAAGAGTTTATGACCGTTCAGGTGAAGGGTTTATTGCACAAGCTATATGTAATACTACTTTACTTGGTACGATTTCAGGATTTACTGCTTTAGTAGGCAACGCAAAGGGAGAGTTTAATTCTCTGCCAGAATCTTCCGAACATATTCCATATTCTCCCGCATCCACAGTATCTGGTAATGGTTTAGTATTATCTCTAACCTATAGTGTAAAAAGATTATTGGTAACAGAACAAGGATATGGATATTCAAATCCACAGACTTATTATGCTTGTAGCTCTTCAAATGGGTCGAATATAATAACTACCACTTTGGATTTCGATAATGTCCAAGTTGGTATGTATGTATCTGAAGCATCTGGTACAATTATTCCAGCAAGAGCTAGAATCGTTAGTATTGGGTATACTACTGGAGTACCTAAAACTATTACTCTGGATAAAACATTATCCAACACAGTATCTGAGATTATCGTTGATAAAAATATTATTATCAGCAAAGAAGGCATTGGTAATAATGTTGAGTTATTTCCAGTTATTGAGGATGGTAGATTAGAGAATGTAGTAATAACGAATTCTGGTAATGATTATTCATCAAATTCAGTCATTACTTTTTCTGGCGGCACAATACAAGCAGCAGCAAATCTTATTGTAAGAAATGGAAAAATTGTCGAAGTTGATATGACCGCTTACGGCACTGGATACACTGAAAATAATTTTGCTTTTGAAGTCAATTCAACTGCTGGCGCATATTATCAAAAAGAATTGGATGCGCTTGTTCATATTTCAGGAACTGGCGCTATCATTTCTGTGGACGTAATTTCTGGCGGTAGAGGATATGTCGCGGCATCTACGAAGCTTTATATTGAAGGCAGCAGCAACACAGATGCCACATTGACCGTTGACATTGAAACTGGCGTTGATGTGCTAACGGTTGAAAGTTTAGGCAAAGAGGGAGCATTTACAGTTTCCTACACAGACAGGTGGTTGAGTCTGATTGATTCGTCTGGAATCATGCAGACAGTTCAGCTTAAAACTCAAAATATTTTAGATACTGGCGCTGGTTCAGGTGGTGTAGTTTCATTTTATATTAACCCAAATGGTAAATTGGCAACAAACAAATATGGTGTTGCTTGGATGTGGGTATCATCAGCAGGCACAAATTATACTGCTCCTTATTTAAATTGGAGTGGTAATTATCCTGTTATTAAGCTAGGTAGCACTAAGAGAATCAAAAAAGTCAATGTTATTTCTGGTGGTTCTGGTTATGACCCATATACTGAAATATTTGTGGTTGGTGTTGGGGCTGGATGTCAATTAGCCCCTATGATCGACGGTTCCTCTGGAGTATCTTCTGTTGATGTTCTTGCTACTGCATTAACAAACAAGGGATATACGAAATATCCAACATTGTTAGTGGATGATATTTCAAATTTTGGAAAAATATCAGAGATAAAGATTAAAAATCCTGGAACTGGATTTAAAAAGTTTCCTGGATTAAGATGCGAGCTTTATAGAACTACCATTGTTCTAGATTCATCAAGCGGGTCATCTGTTACTACAATCAAATATACTGGACCAACCAACGACAGACCTAATCCTGCTATGGGAGCAAAGCTATTAGCAGTGTCTAGCACAATTGGAGGTATTAAGAAACTAGATCAGGAAAATTTTGGTTATGGGTATGATGAAATTCCAGAAGTTTTGTATCCTGTATCTATGATTGTTAAAAATGCAGAAAATTTCAGATTAAATGAGAAGGTTTCTCATACCGGATTTACCTCGTCACAAATCGGGACTCATTTAGTTAGTATCAAAGGAAATGACAATTCAGATGTTGAAATAACATTTGATGATTCTCCTTATGGGTATGGTATAAACATAGGCCAAACATTGACATTATCATCATCTACAGATAGATTCGATTATGATGTTACTGGTAAGATATTTACCGTTCATTCTATTAATAGTTTTGCTAAAACAGTTTCTGCGTATACTACAGCGCTAATTCCAGATAATACATATACTTTATTGTTGCCTGATAAATTAGATTCTGATTTAATATTAGAAAATAAAGCAGCTAAAATTATTGGTATAGATACTACTAGAAACATGTTATGGATATCAAATCTAGATAATATCTATGATTATTCAGAGGAAGTATCTTATCTAGCTGAAGGCACTGATGATGATGGAAAAGTAATTGTTTCTGAAAATTTTAATAGTATTTCGGATAATAAAAAGTTAATCGGACATGAATCACAAGCATCATCAGAAATTCTGTGGATGAATCGAGCCGCGAGTACGCCAAAACAAACTAGCATAGGAAAATCTAAAAAGTTTTTCAAATCAGGCAGAGGTTTATTAAATTCGTCAAGTATGTTTATGACGAATAGCTTAGACGTACAGGATTTTTGTTACGAAGTGCATTCTGGGTATGGTAAAGAAACATATTCTAATATGCTAAAGAATACGGTGCATCCTGCTGGCTATTATCTATCTGGTGTAATTGACGACGTTACTGATACAACTTTGTTTTTGGAAAACAGACTCAATCCAGATTTGCCATTGCTTGATTTCGATAAAAAAGGCGACTTCGTTTATCTTGCTATTATTGGAACTCTGGCTTCACTATTCTTACTTAAAAATTACAGAGTCGATACAAAAGAACGATATAAGAATAGGTTATCAGAATCAATGCAAATGTTGGATTACTCGTTTAATATGATTAATGGCAACATACCTTCGTTTGAAATGTGGAATTATCCTAATTATAATGTTTGGTATAACAAAGCAGAAACTGACGAACAGGATTATCACATTTGGGGTTCAAATTCAAAAGTAGCAGAAATAAAAACTACTCAGAATATAACTAATACTTGCGTATACACTCAAACTGGATATGAAATAACATTTGATGCACCTACGCACGGTCTTTTAGTTGGAGATACTTTCAAAGTCTTTGCCCCAAACAAATATAAAGATCGTGGTACATTTTTCTTACGATTGACTGTATCATATTTTATTGATGATATGGTATTATACTCTGGTGTTTTATATCGATGCACTGCAAATTATACCACAAATGGTAACGAATTTATAGAAGCCACGGCACCATCTGCATCTGCAAATTGGACAGTGTGCGAGGGTAATATTTCAGATTATATATTTATTGTGTCTACGGTAACAAACGCAAACTCGTTTAAAGCACTGTCAAGATTTAGTTCTAGCGCGACAGAAGCCACGCAAAGGCCATATCAAAAAGTAACTTCTGCCGTGACTGTGAGCGATTTTACCCGAACAAATAATTTAGTAACCGTCACGAGCACGGATCATGGGCTGACGAGTGGAATTAACTCGTGGGTGTATGCATATTTTAAAACGGCTGGAAATGAGTTTACTGCTTCGTATTCGGTAACGGGAACAACAACATCGGTTAATATCACATATAATAATCATGGATATTCCAACGGCGACAAGGTTTATGTTAATTTTGTGGCATTGAATTCTACTCCAGCAACAATTCCAGTGTCTGGAGAATATGCGGTTTCTGGTGTTGGAACACATACTTTCACAATAACAAATCCAACCTCTTTATCTACCCAATCTGGTGCAGTTTTTATTAACTCTAGATCAGATACAAACGGTAGATATTTTAATGTAACATCAGTACCGAATGCCAATACTTTTGTCATCGATGTTAATGCAAATGGTCATGCTCTCATTGCTGGAGAAAAAATTAACTGGATTAGGCCAGAAAAAATACTACCAAAATTTGATCGTCAAATTACACTTCGTGATGTTGCATTTGAAGTATCTGGTCTAAATATAGAAATATCTGGATTGGATAATCACAATCTTTCTGTTGGGACATTTTTGATGTTGTCTTTTAATAATACAAAAGTATTTTCAAAAATAACTGCCAAGACAATAAATAGTATCACCGTAGCAAAAGGTGCATTGACAACAAATGATATCTTAGATATTACATTCAATTTCGATCAAATTGACGTACCTGAAGTCGCTTATAGATCATTAACCTCTTATACATATCCAACTTTCCTTTAGGAATATAAAACATGACTGCCATAGTTAGAAATAATTTTAGAATTTATAATGCAAGAAAATTCATTAGCTCACTAGATGCAGTTAATGGAACATATCAAAATACTTTGTACTTGGGTATAGGTAGACCACAACAATGGGCCACTAAGAGTAGTGTTGATGACGATCCAGATTCTCCTGCTAATAACTTCGCAAGCGAATTGACTGATTGGGCCGATATGATGTTTATGAAGAGAATTCCATCTTTGGATATTTCTCATGCAATGCCAAAAAGAATATGGGCACCGAATACTTACTATGATATTTATCGCTCAGATTATAATGGATACTCCACTGACCCGACTAGAAATTCATTTTATAGTATTAAATCTAACACAGGCAATCCAAGAGATATACCGACCGATCTGAGTAAATTTTCTTATTATTGCATTTCGCCACAAAATATCATTTATATTTGCTTAGTTGTCCCTAAAGACCCTATGGGTAATGATATACCTAGTCTCGTCAATCCAGATTCTGCCTCAAGTTCAATTCCAGGAACATCATATAACACAGAAATTGGTACAAATATTCTTTGCACTAGCGACGGTTATGTTTGGTTAAAATTAGCAAATTCTACAGATTTGTTAGCCAAATTTGAAACGATTGATTATGTCCCTGTGCAGACTGTTGCAGACGGCGTAACTCCAGCTGGCACCGCATCTCAAGATCAGTTGTCGTGGCAAGACCAAGGTAAATTTTTTAAAGGTGGTATTTATAGTGTAAAGATTACTGCTATCGGTAGTGGATATCTTTCTGGTGCGTCTGGTTCTTTTAAGGTGACTAATGCCGTAGAAGATGAACGTGTAAGAATTTTAGGCGATGGCTCTGGTGTTGAATATGTGGTTCAATTTATTGGTGGAAAGCTAGAGAAAATAATAGTAACAAACCCCGGATCAGGTTACACATGGGCTAGAGTGGTCATTGATGGTACGACTGGAGCCACTGCATCAGCAATTGCTAATTTGACTCCTTTGTATGGTATTGCTGTTGACCCAGTAAAAACTCTTAATGCTTATTATCTCATTGTCCAAAGTATAATTTATGATGATGAAAATAGCCATGATTCATCGATTCATCATGGGTTAGATTTTACCATTGATAATGACTATCGAAAAGTTGTTCTTGTTTCAAATCCAAAAGACAACTCAGGAAAACTTGCTGATGCCGTGAAATTGGATATGACTCACGGTTATGTTGATACATCATCATCAGTTAAACCAAATATTTCACCCGATGCAATTATAACTTCTGGAGAAAGTACCGCAGTTGTGATAGACGTTGGAATTACTAAAAATGATGGTAGTGGTCATGCTGTCATAAGAATGTTACAGGTTGCTCCGACACAAACAACTATATCTAATGCACTTGCTGTATCTAAAAATGTTAAACTTAACTCATTAAATACAACTTTCTCTGCTGGCAGCGAGACATTTACTGCCGACAGTGGTGCTTATTTACAACCAACTGCGGTTGTTGGTTCTGGTGATATTATCTATGCTGATTATCGTCGCCCAGTTTCAAGAGCAAGCAAGCAGTCAGAAGAGTTTAAAATTATTTTAGAATATTAAATTTTATTCAATTGACTATAAATATTTGGATAATGGATAACCAAGGATACCTTACATGACAGCTGTAAATTTAAACTCTTACCCTTACTTTGATGATTATGATTCTACTAAAGGATTTCATCAAATTGCGTTTGTCCCTGGTCGTCCAATTCAAGCAAGAGAATTGACTCAGATTCAAACGATTCTACAAGAACAGGTAAAAAGAGTTGGTAGACACTTTTTTAAGAATGGCACAGTAATTTCTCCTGGTAATACCTATTATGATAATAAGGTATTTGCAGTTAGACTTAGTAATACTAATGATGCTGATGTTATTTCTGACACGTTAGTAAAAAGTTTCATTGGCGAAACCATCAAAAATGCTACCGGCACTTCAGCATACGTTGTTCATGCAGAGACTTCAACAACAAAAGAACCAGCATGTCTTTATGTTAAATTCACTTCTGGCGGGGCAACTGGAAAGCTTGAATTTTATTACAATGATGTTTTATTTGTGCCTGATGCCCTTGGTGCTCCAACTTCTAAAGAATGTAAAGTTACTGACACCTTAGTTCCATTTTCTCCTGCTGCGTTGGTGCATATTGCAGAAGGTATCTATTATGCTAATGGGTACTTTGTTCAAGTTTTAGATCAAACTATTGTATTATCATCTACCACAAATTTACCATCTATTCAAGTAGGGTTAAATGTCACCGAATCCATTGTGACAGAATCTGATGATACATCGTTGTATGATAATTCAATCGGAAGTCCAAATTATTCTTCCCCTGGCGCACACAGATTTAAAATCTCTTTAGACTTGGTTAGTAGAGAATATAATGCTGATGTTACATTTGCGAATCAAAATCTAGAAAGAGTAGATTTTATTCTGCTTTACAATTTGCTAAACGGGCAGATTCAATATGAAAAGAGTAAAGATTCTGAGTATAACAAATTTGAGTCGCTGCTTGCTAAAAGAACCTATGAAGAGTCTGGGAATTACATTGTAGATGACTTTGGTATTTCGGCAATTGATTATCGTGATAATACTCGCGGTACTTGGACGCAATCAACTGCCTATCTTGAAGGTGATATTGTAACCTACAATGGTAAAAAATATTTCTCAGTTACTTCTGGTGTTTCTCAATCTACTCCACCAACACATTCAACAGGAACAGTTTCTGATGGTGGCATCGATTGGACATTTATTACCTCTTCATATTTCTACGAAAACTTTGGTAAAAAAGTTTCTGGTTATACTGGCAGCAAAAACCCTCTTACTCTTGAGCAAATGGCAGATGATTCTTTCTTAATCGAAGTTTCAAATGGTCTTGCTTATGTCAATGGATATCGCACTAGCATCGTTGGCACATCGACAAAGATTGCTAATAAGGCAAGAACATTTAATGAAGAATTTAATGTTCAAATTTCTGCGCCAAATCCAATTACAGTTTATGCTACCTCAAAAATTAATGGTGCAACTCTAGTGCCATTAAAAGGATTGCCAGATATTCAGGGTCTACCATTATATGATATTCTTGATAATATCGATGGCGCAGGTACATCAATTGGCACATGTAGAGTTAAGAGTGTAGAATATGTTACTGCCGATCTTTTCAAGGTAGCAATTTTTGATATTAGAGTGCCAGATATTTCTAAAGGGTTTGCTTACAATGCCGTAAGTTTGAAATCGCAGGCATCAGATGCAACAACTATCAATTTAGCCAGAAAAAACATTCCATTGGTTGGCACTCATACCAATGGTGGCGCTAACGCTGTGTATGGCGTATTATCAAATTATGATGGTGAATTAAGAGTAGGTAGCTATATCACTGCTGGTGGTAATGATGGTGCTCTCGTTAAAGTAAAATCTATCACTTCTGATGTAGAAATTGCTACTCAAACATTAGCCAATGTTGATGTTTTGATGTCAATAACTGCTGGTTCGCTGCTAAGTGTTAGCGTCGTTGATTTTAAAGTTGGGGCAGAATCATCGATCACTCGCTTACCAAAATCAAACGTAAGAACTATGGTTTCCGTTGATAATAATGGAAACATCAATACTACTTACAAGGTAATCAAGCAAACACCACAACCATCTAGTGGTACTGGTGGTATGTCATATACTCTAGCCCCAGGAGAAACCTTTCAATCTTCTGGACATTACCTATGTAAACCAGTTTCTGGTGCTACCATTATACCAATTTTAGATTCATGGATTTCTTCAGATGGTAAAATTTTAACCATACCATCAGGCCAATTAGAAAATACTGTTACATATCGTTTGCATCTTAAAATCACAAAATCTGGTGTTGCTGCTGCTGAACGCAAGAAAGTGTTAAGATCAAAAACTGTGTATATTCATACAGGCACCTATCACGATTCTGCTGCTACTCTGAAAATCGATTGGGTTTCTGCTACTGACGCATTGGTTAAATTTAACTCAACGACTCCTATTAACTTAGGTTATGCTGATGTTATCAGAATCAATAGCATTCGCATGTCGTCATCTACAACAGTTTGGCAGGATACATTAGGCGAACCAGCTATTAATGTTCTAGATCGATTTGATTTTGATAGCGGTCAAAGAGCAGAAATTTATGATTTCGGATATATCCGCACTTCTCAAAAATGCACTGGTCCTTTAGAAGTTTCGTTTGATTATTATGAACATACTCACGGAGATTACTTCACAGTAGACTCATATCAAAATACTCCTTATGCATTGATTCCTTCTGTAGAAATTAAAGGACAGGTATATAACCTTAGAGATTGTGTGGATTTTAGAATTCGTGTATGCGATTCTTCTGGCACTAACAGAAATCCAGCTTTCGTGTCTGTCGGTGATACGATGCAAACCAACGATGTGTTCGTTTTTGATTATTCTTATTATCTACCAAGAAAAGATTTGTTGGTTCTAACTTCATCTGGAGAACTGCAATATATCTATGGCACTCCTAGCATAAAGCCAGTATTTCCACAAAATACTATCACAAATAGCATGGCAATTGCTAAGTTTGATGTTTCGGCATATACCTATAACGCCGAATCTGATATTCGTATCACGTTGATGGGCAATCGTAACTTTACGATGGAAGAATTGGAGAAAATGGACTCTAGACTTCGCAATGTAGAAACTTACGTTGAGCTTTCATTGTTAGAGAAAAACACTGCAAATTATAAAATCACCGACAAATATGGTCTTGATCGTCTTAAAAATGGTTTCTTTGTTGTTGATTTTAAAGATAATACTACTCATTTCACTATGGGTGCTAGTGATCTTCCAGATTATCGTTGTACGATTTTAATGGATTATTTGGCATGTGCCCCAAATCGGTTTTCTACTGCATATTCTCTTGCCTTTAACGCTACCAATGGGGTATCTGATTCTGTTGGTTCTCCTGTAGATATGAAAGTATATCCTAATTATTTGATGACTCTCAACCCAAATGGAGTTCAAACATTTAATTCTAAGGGTATTCCGGGATCAACCGCAACATATCCAAAATTCTCGACTAAAATTAATATAAACCCATTTAATGTTTTCGATTATTATGGAACTGCTATGGTATTACCTCCAGTAGATAACTGGAATATGACGGTTAGAACTTCTGAAGTTTTATATACTAATGCCGGTATGCTTGGTTCTGCTGGTAATGGCGGGGTTAGTTCAGATTTAGATTTAATAAAATCACAATTTATAAATGCTTGGACAGGAAGTGAATTTAAAGCAACAGATTTTAATGATGCATTTAAAGCTGGTATTGATATAAATCTAGCAGCAAAATTTACCAGTACTTCATCTGCGTCTCAATTCGGTGCAGGCATTACTTCTACCAACAATATTTCTAAAACTTATGCTCAAAATTCAAGTACTAAGCAACAAGAAGAGTTGGCTATGTATATGAGGTGGCTCAATATTCCTGATGGCACATCTTCTGTAAGTTTTAGCGATGCATCCGGGTCTGGTGGAAGTTCGACAACTTTTAGGACTACATTATCATCTGCGGTTGATGTAAACTCATTTACATTAACTTCAGTTTCTACGTCACAAAAGGCTGGTAATAATAGAGAATCTGAATTTATCCGTGCTAGGTCTTTGGCATTAATAGTAAAACAATTGATGCCAAACGTAGTTCATGAAGTTAATTTTGACAATTCTACCGTGGTTAAATCTGCTGGACAAGGATTTAAATTAACAACTCCTTTGATTATCAATATAAGCCATGCTTCAGTTGCTGATATGTTGGCTGCTCAAAAAGAAATGAAATTTTATAATGAGGCATCGGCATATACCAATATAGATAAGGCAGTTGGGCCACATCGTTCTTTTGCTTTCTATTCTGGTAAAGATTATGATACAAGCATCAACGGTATTTTGACAAAAGTTACTATCACTGGAAAAGAAGCATATGGTCTTTTGGCTGGTTGGGAAAAAACTGGCGCTCAACAAACCACATTGTATATTTTCCCTACAGCCAGTGGCGATTCTAATGGTATTTTATATGTCGGTCATCCGCCAAGTGATTTGATTGCTGATTTTTCAGTTTCAACAGCAGTAACAGTTTCGCTTCTTTCTGAAACAAAAGGTAGCACAGCTTATCAGGTAATGCCAATTACCGGAGCTTCAAGTTTAGATGGGACTATCGTAAGCAGACCAGCAGAAACTACAACTCCAAAAACTACTTCTTTGGGTAATCTATTTTTGTTATTAACATTAAAAGATAATTATTTTAGAACTGGTGGTAAGAAAATTGGCATTGAGCGAGTATCTTACGATTCAACTCCAACATATGCCCCAGGTAATTATATAGATGCTTTAGGTACTACTAATGTTGCTAACAATATGTCTTTTGATGCCACCTTAAATGACAAGTCATCTGACGATTCTCTCGCTTATTGCGATTATACAGCTACAGGTAGTATCTCTGAAATTATTGATTCTGAAGTTTTTCAAATCGGAGGTACGCTCAATTTAACAGGAGAAAGAACTACAGTTCAGAGCGATTGGTGGCGAGGTCGTACATCTGAGCCATTGGCACAGACATTTTTTATTAAAAAATCATCAACGGTCAATTCTGATTTTGTTATGATTGAAGGAATTTCTGTGTGGTTTGCTACTAAGCCTTCTGATGATTCAATTCATAAAGTCAATTTAGAATTAATAAATTCTGAAAATGGCAATCCAATGACTTCGCTAGTTTCTCCTTGGGCGACAATTCCTCTTAATTCTTCAGATGTAACTGTAGCAACAGCAGCAAATTCTTGGGCACCGACAAGAAAATCTTTCCCTGCACCAGTTGTATTAAAAACCAATACTGAGTATGCTATTAGGGTAATGGCTGCTACTTGTAATCTGTATGAAGTTTGGATATCCACAATGGGTAAAGAATGTGTTAATTATCCCGGTCAACTCATTACAGAACAGCAATCTGATGGTTCATTCTTTACCTCACAAAATGCAAGCACGTGGACACCAGATCAATATTCTGATTTAGCTTTCCAATTGCACGTGAATACATATTCAACGGTTGGCCAATCTTCTGCTATGCAACTTTCTGCTTTCTTAGGTAGTGCTAACAAGTATAGCCCAAGATCGTACACAGGAACATCACCAGAATTTCTGTCGTTGCCATTAAACCCATTTGGCACCAATACTACAGATAATAAAATCAAGGTGTATCATCCACGCCACATGGTTTATGCTGCAGCCAAAGGAAAATCTTTTGTTAAGTTGATTAGCATACCTAATGCAACAATGGATTCTACATCAACCGCTATTAAAACTTTCATTGACGGTAAGTATTTTAAAGTAGAAAATGCAAAACCAAGTTCGTATACTTTAGATTTGAGGTATGCATATACTTACAACACTTCTACAAAAGTGTATGAGTCTGTAGATATATCAGCAAGTCTTGCTTCCAACTTATCAGCAGTTAAACGCAGATTTGGTGGTGATGCATGGCAAATTCAGGCCGCTGGAAAATACGATATGGTCAGATTAAATGCTGCTGTGCTGTTGCAACCACCAGGAACGACTGTCGAATTTACAAAGAAATTGACATATATTGATTCTAATGGTATTAATCTAGAATCTACCTATGATCATATCGATCTACAATCTGATTATCAAACTGATAAGCAATATGTAAATTTCATGCAAGGTGAATTGAATAGCCAAGGCATTGATAAAACATTCGATCTAGGCTCAGATGACTCTGAGTATGGTATGAATTTTAGATGCCATGCTTCAACCAGCAATATGTGGAATACTCCAATCATTGACCTTCAATCGCTATCAGTTTCTGTGGGCAGAAGTATGCAATATCCACATGCAACAACCGATGCTGTCGCAGGCACTACTGATTATGATGTAATATTCTCGTCAGAAAGCTGTGTTTTTAGTGGCACCGCATTGGATGGAACGACAAATGTTGAAATTCCAAGCTCGACAAATCATATTACCAGTTTTACCATTGGTGCTATGTTGAATATCGTTATTGCTCCAACTACGCATCAGATCACTGCAGCTACTTGCCTTGATAGTGTAGCAACATTCACTCTAGCATCTCACTCATTCTTTGTTGGGGATACGATAGTGGTTACTGGTATAAGCCCAGCAGCATATAATGGAACTTTTGTAATTACTGAAATAACAAATGCCAATACTTTCAAGGTAACATTATTATCAAATCCTACTGCTGGTGTTTCATACGGATCAAATAATTGCTCAAGAACTTCTGTGAATAATGGGACTTTCGTGATCAATGATATTGATTACAGCGCAAGAAAGATTTATTTTACAAACCTGACTGCTCCAGAAACAAAATCTGCTACTTTATCTTTATCCTCTGAGTATGTTACTGAAGTTAGTCCATCCTCTGGTACTTCTCAAAGTAAATATATTACTCGTGAGGTTGTCCTGGCTAAAACTTCATCTTCTTTGCATGTTACAACTGCAATGACGACACCAGCAGGAACTGGCATTGAACTTTGGTATCGTACTGGAAATGATTCTCTTATTAATACTTCATGGATTAAGAAAGAAATATCTTTAATGCAGACCAATAGCTCAAGATCATTTTATGATAATGAGATTGAGATTAATAATATTGCAGAGTTTACCAGATTCCAAGTTAAATTTGTGTTTACAAGTACAAGCCATTACAATTCAGCAATCAAAGATTTGAGAATCGTTGCTCTAATTTAATGATGGAAAAGACAGAAATACCAGAAGTATATCGCACAAAAGAGGGAACTTTTGTGTGCGAAAGAAAACAATCTGAAGTAAATGAGTATTTGAAAAAAAGAAAGTTAATGGAAGATAAAGAAAAAGAAATGCTTCAAATGAAAACCAAAATAAATAATGTAGAAGCAGAAATATCTGAAATTAAAGACATGATACGGTTACTACTCCAAAAGGCTTATAAATGACAAAAACCTACGTTTACAAAGATGACATATTTGATAATTGGAGAGTAGTAACTAACGATCATTCTGACCAAATTGGTAATATTGCTCAAAAGCACACAAATGCCTCTCAGGTTTCTGCTTATCTAGATCAGCAGTATCTATCAGAACATGCTGATCTTTTATCTGCTTCTATTGCTGGTCAAGCTGCTGGCGCTACTGTTACTATAGCAGGATCATCTGGTAGAGTATTGCGTAAGGGCATGAAGGTCGAAGCATTTTATGGCATCAACAAAATTTCTGATGATTATTGTACTGTCGATTTAGTGACTTATTCAGGCTCTGATGTTGTCGTAACCTTATCTCATGCTTTAGTTTTCACTCCAACACCAGCCACCATTGTTTTTAATTTTTACGTTTCTGGAACCTCGTTTTTGAATGATCTGGAAATTAAGAAACTGAACCGCAATGGCGACAGAATGACTGAGGGTTTAGTGATTGATTCGCTAACCACTGTAACCGGATCACTTTCTACCAATGAATTAAATTTTGATCTTTTAAATACTACAGCAACAGCAGTTAATGCTTTTGGTGCTGCTACAACTATTGTAGCTGGTGCAACAACAGGAACAGCCACAATCAGAAATGCTAATGTCACATTAGGTCAAACTTCTTCTGGCACGACAACCGTAAATTCTCCGACAGTCAATATCTCCACAGGCGCAACTGGAGTGACCACGATTGTGTCCACCAAGACCTCTACAACGTCTGCAGATGGATCATTTATCGTCAATGGTGGTACTGGACTCAAAGGCACATTAAACGTGGCTGGGGTCGTTAAAACTGAGCTTACTACTGACAATGGTTTGGGCAGTTTAGATGGCGCAGTGCAAATTCTGGGTGGTGCGTCAATTGCAAAGAATCTTACGATTGGTCAAGATTTAAGGGTCACTGGCGCAGATATTACCATTGGCGGCAATCCATTAGTAAATGCAGTAACACCAGCAAACGCAGCCGGGTTATATACCACAACAACTGGCACAATTACCATTGGTGCGGGTAATACGACACCGATTACAGTTAATGGTAATGTGACTCTAGGCACCAACTCTGGCAATTCTGTTGCTATCAATTCTGGTAGTATCACTACTCCAATAACAACAACTCCAGTTTTTGGGTTGCTTAATACCAATGTCCAGAATGTTAATGCTTTCGGTGCTGCTCTTATTCTTAATGTAGGTGCTGCTGGTGGTGTTACCAATTTTGCTGGTAATGTAAATCTTGGCGCAACAACAAAAGAATATCGAATTAATGGAGTAGTAAAACTAGCCAATACTTCTTTAGGTCCGACAGTATTGGCATCATCATTAACTTCGGTTGGGATTCTGACGAATTTAACGGTTGCTGGCAATGTGACTATGCAGAATGGTAATTTAATTACATCTGCTGCATCTAGCAATTTGTTTAATACTACCGCAACAACTTTGAATATTGGTGGTGCAGGAACAGCAATTTCAATCGGCGCAGGAACTGGCACCACAACGGTAAATAATACCTTAGTTGCTTCAGTGGTTGACATTGGTTTAATTGCATCATTATTAAAATACACCGCAACAATTGCAACAACTTCTGAGGCTGAGTTATTTTTCTTGGATAAAACAATTTATCGTTCTGCTGAAGTAATCGTTCAGGCAACTCAAGGATCAAATTATACTGCCACAAAATTCATTATGATGCATGATGGTACTGATAGCTATGAAACCGAATTCGGTTCTTTAGGTACTCCATTGGGAACATACAATTCTATCGTTGTTGCAAATTCATGGTCATTGAAAGTTACTCAAACTGCAGCCACATCAACGGTTTATAAGATTTTCGTTACTGCTGTCAAGGTATAAATCTGCTAAATAGTTAGATACAATTAAAAAATAAGGGAAAGTGAACTTATATGGCATTACAAGAAAAAGAATTCGTTGTAAAAAACGGACTTGACATTAAAAACAACGGTCTTAAACTAGCAGGGACCGCACCACTATCAAACCAAATTCCAGTAGCAGCTAATACTTCGACCTCTTTAGTTTGGAAGACTTTAAATGTTGGTTCTGGAATTTCAGTAACACACTCAGATTCTGCGATTACTTTAAGTGCAACTGCAACTACTCCAAGTGACGTTAATACTAACGGAAATTTGACCGTTGGGGCTACCGCTACATGGACTTCAAATGGCACAATTGCAACCGTTACATTGAATAATCATGGGTTATCAAATGGAACTACGATTTACATCGCATGGTTAACAGGAACGAATAAGCCAGTTAATAATGATTATTCAATAACATCGACTGGATTAAATACTTTTACCGTTGTTTCTGCAACACCAGCAGATGCTGTGGGCGGAAATTGTACAACAAACGGTAATATAACTGCATTAAGAAATATATCAGCAAATGGTACAGGAACATTTGGCACTAGCCTAACTTTAACTGGTACTCCTAGTATTATAGCAGGAACCATAGGAAACACAGCATCAGTTTTCAATACTACTACTGGTTCTTTGAATATTGGTACAGCGTCACCTACAATTGCAATTGGTAATGCATCAAGTACCACGACTTTTGGTAATATTATTACGCACAAAGGGCTGACTTTACAGGTAGGAACTGCTGGTTCACAAAAAGTAGATACATCATACACATTTACGACAGCAAGTTTGACTTTAAATACCACTTGGCAAGCCTCTGGCATTACTGGATCAACTCAGTTAATGACTGGCACATATTTGTTTAAGCTCCGTGATGGCGCTAATAATGAATATTTTGATGGCATTTTGCCTTGGTATTCTGGTAATGGATCAGCATCAATTGCTGACAATTATACCGAAATTCCTCTTAGAAAATTTGGTGATGGCAGCACAGGATATTCAATTTTCGTTAGAATTTTTAGGACAGCATCGGCTGCCCCAGTTATTCAATTGGCATCAACTTCTGCTTTAACTGCTAAGACTTTCACTTTCACCTTTAGAAAGATGATTGATTAATGAGTAAGACTTTGACTTTGCCGTTTTGGAGACTGTCGAGTTTAGTTCCTAAGCTTTTGTTAGACAACAAAATTAAATTCGTTAGAGCAGAAACTGAGCAAACCGCAACCTATGTAGATTCTTCTGGATATGTCGTTTTATCAGATATAGGTTCGCCGAGAATTAATTATTCTCCATTTACCCTAATGTGCCGAGGGTTATTAATTGAAGAAGCCAGAACAAATTTGGTAATCAATAACAATGATGCTACTGGTAGAATTTTTGGTTCTGGTTCAGTTATTTTAAATAATGGTGTATCTCCATCTGGAGCTTCTGACGCAGATTTGGTCACAAATAATGCTGGTTCAGGCACTGTCGATTATTCCGTTACCGTAGCAGCAAGCTCAACCAATGATTATTTTGTATCTATCTTCATGAAACCAATGTCATCTCAGCCTTGGGTGGTATTAAATGCTTACTACTCTGGAAATTCCGAAGATAATGTTTCTTTTACATTTTCAAACATGAATATTTCTGGTGCTCCATATCCAAATGATGTTATATTTGAGCAATATATAAATGGCTGGTATCGGATTGGATTTAGAGTAACTAGGGATGCATCTGGCTCAAAAACTATATTGACCATGAGATTGTGGGTAGATGGTAGAGGAAATACTAATACCAAATCTTGCTTAGTTTGGGGCGCACAGATTGAATCTGGTACTTTTATATCCTCAGTGATTCCTACACTAGGAGTATCTAAAACAAGATCAGCAGAATTGGTGTCTATAACTGGCACAGATTTCACATCTTGGTATAATCAAACTGAAGGAACAATTGCAGTTTATGGCTATGGATATAATGGTAGTTTTCCAGTTATTTTCAATATATCAGAAACTAACGCAAATAATAACAATTCACATAATGTAAATATTGGAGCATCTAGCAATTTCATATTTTCCACATATTCTGGTGGTTCAGAAATTCATAATAATCAAGCCTCTTTTGGAAATAATAATTCCCCTTGGTGTATTGTCAGTGGTATAAAAACAAATGATTTTTCTGATTTAGTTTGTGAGAATGCGGTAAAAACAGATTCTGCTGGCACTTTACCAAGTGTTATGACTCGCTTAGATATTGGATCAAAGCAAGGACTAAATTTCTTGAATGGTAATATTTCAGAAATTGTTTATTATAACACCAAGCTTAGTTATCCAGAAATGAGAATACTAGCAGTTCAAAGAATATATTAATTGATAAATATTTAAATAATTAAAAAATAACTGATTACAAAGGGAAGTTATGTTTAAGGTAAAAGAAGGTATTTTGGTTGGTGATAAAATTATCACTGGCACTGGCTCTAATACAGAGGTTCTGACTAGGAACGATGTTGGAACGATGGCGTTTGTGGACACTGCGAGTGTTGCAATATCAGCATTGACACTTACCACATTAAAATTGGATGATACGGATTCTGGCAATAATTTACAAATTGTGTCCACATCGACTTTGAGTGCAGACCGTCAGCTTGTTTTTGATGTTGATGATGCTACAAGAATTCTTAGAATGACTGGTAATGCTGTTTTATCAGGAACGAATTCTGGTGATCAAACTATTTCCTTTGGGACAACTGGATTAACCCCAAGCACTGCCACAGGCGGTAATGTAACGGTTGCAGGTACTTTAATTCCTTCAAATGGTGGTACTGGATTAAATTCAGTTACAACCGTAGGTGAATTGTATTATGGAAATACTGGTTCGGCAATGGGTAGAATTGCCTCAGTTGCTGCTGGTAATTATTTAAAATCAAATGGTGTTGGTGCTTCTCCAGTTTGGGCAGCTATTCCTGCAGTTAATAGCGGTGCATTGTCTTTGACAATTGGTACTGCCGGTGCCACAAATACATCGGTAACAATTGGCACAGGAACTGGATTTAATGCTGATTCTGCCTCTTTGGTTACATATTCTATTAGGGTCGGCCCAGCCATTTCTGCATTAACTACAGTAATGACAGGCGCATCTGTTGGGTATATTAAGAAAACTGCGGCAGATTCTTATACTCTTGATAATTTTTCATATGGTACTGGCTTGGGTGCTAATACCTTAGTTCAACGAGATGGCTCAAATAATTTTTCTGCTGGTACAATTACTGCAGCATTAACTGGGACAGCATCAAATGCTACGAATTTAGGTGGTTATGCTCGTAGAGTAGATTTAGCAGATTTTACCACATGGGATGGTACTAAAGTTGGACCAGTTGGTTGGTATAATATAACTACTGGACCAGCAGGAGCAGGCGATCTATATTATAGCGGAATTCGCTTAGGGATGGTCGATACAAATTATGGATCAGAAATTCTAATTCAAAATGCAACTGATGTTATTAGATTTAGAAGACGAGCCGGTGGTGTATATACTGCTTGGCAAGAATTAATTCATGATGGAAATTTAACTGCTAAAACTACCAATTTGACAGTTGCCAATGCAAACAATGCTACATTAGCAACAAAAGCTAGCACGGTTTCTCAAGGTGGTGGTAATAACACTGCTATGACTCTTACTTATTCTCTGATTGCAGGCACACCAACAAGAGTTTTTGGTACTACTGATGGTGTTACTTGGAATGCATATAGTCCAGCCAATTTTGCGGTTAATACTGCAACATCAGCTACAACTGCAGGAACGGTTACAACTGCAGCACAACCTAGTATTACTTCTGTAGGAACATTAAATGGTTTAAATTTAGGTAATGGTGCTGGTGATGGTCCAGAATTAAATTTTTTGAGTTCTGGATATTCTACATGGGCAGTTGATAATGCTAATGGCACATTTAGATTTATGAACTCCACGGTTCCTGGGTCAGTTGCAGTTAGTATAGCTCCAAGCTCTGGGGCTATGGTTTTGGCTGGAACTCTTACTGTGGGCAGCGGTGCCACGGAATCATGGATAAACATGGGTGATAGTGATCAAGGCACAAGAGCAATACATTGTAATTCCGAGAGAATTGGATTTATGACACAAGCTGGGGGATGGGGTGCTTGGTGCGATGATGCAGGAAATTGGCAGGTAGCTGGTACTGTATATGGAAATCTAGACGGTTGGGCCAAGCTTTATTATAAACATAATGTAATAAATACTGGTGCTACCAACTTTGGTACTGCAGCAGGTAGCCATTATTTTGTATGGAGTGCCTCTAGTAATTGTCAGTTGCATGGTGCTAATGTAGGTGATGTTGTACATTTTACTGCTTATGCCACTGGATGGACTATAACTCCACAAGCTGGAGCTTCGATAATGGGAGATACCTCTGCGATGATTGTTAATGTGGGTGGGCCAACATCGAAGATGAAAACCTTTTCTATGGTTTTCATTGAGGCAGGATCAAACTCTGGTTGGGTAGTTCGTTAATATGATTATAAATAACTATTTAAATAAACCTAATTCATTTAGGCTGGACAACGCGGAAGATGTTGTTTATGAAAATATAGAAGCAGAGAGAATGTATGCCCTAGATACCAAGACAAGAAAAGGGGTTCTTGTCTTACCTTATAAACCGAAGAAAGGGTTTAGGGCGTTAATATCGGATCGACATAATACTTGGATATATAATCCTCTTATTATACATAGAAATGGATCACCTATAGGTGGTCATGAAGAAAATTTAATATGTGATACTCCTAAAGCTATGTTTGTATGTGAATATGACGGTTATGGGTGGCAATTAAATTTAAATGTTAAACCTCAAGATTTTATATAGGAAAGCAAATGAGTTATTTGAGTCAATTTTTGGGTAGCAGTGGTGGCGGTGGCACTCCTATAAGTGTCACAGCATTTGCTAGTAGCGGCAATTTTAATCCTAGTTCTCCTGATGCTAGGTGTTTAGTGAGGATGTCTTCTGGCGGTGGCGGCGGTCGCACTGGCGCGTACACCCCCTACATGCCTAGCGGTGAAGTTGGCGGTAACGGTGGTTCTGGCGGTTTTTCTGGTGTGTTTTCGGAATTTTATAAAAGATTGACTGGCACACATCCGGTAACTATAGGGGCAGGAGGTGCTGGAGAAGTTAGCAATGGTACAAATTATAATCCTGGTGGGGCTACATATTTAGGTAATTATATAGCCCCACCAGTTATCCAAGATTCTAATCAAGGGTTCTTGTCTGCTCTTGGTGGTACTGGCAGTTTCGGTTCAAATTCATCAACAAATTCAGCCACAGGCAACATAGGTAAATCTTATAATGGCTCGGTTGGTGGTGGTGGTGGTGGTGGCGGTACTGGTGGCGGTGGCGCTGGTGGTGGTGGTGGCTCTAGTTGGTGGGGTATTGGTGGCACGGGGGCTAATAGGTCTAATTTAACAGCACAGGACAATAATAACTACAAAGGCTCTGTCGGACAGATCGGTGGTGGTGGTGGTGGTGGTGCCGGCGGTGGCCCGGCTTCTTGGGCATGGGGTGGACACGGTGGTGCCGGCGGTGCGGGGTATGCAGAGGTATGGGATTTTGGAGTATAAACTATGAGATATGCAAAAATTACAAATAATTATGTGGAAAATGTTATTATTTCCGATTCTAAACCAAATTCAAATTTTTTTCCTGGTTTTTTTGTAGAATGTTCTGATGAAGTTGGTATTGGGTTTACATATGATGACATACATTTTCATGCGCCTTTACCACCAAAAGTAGACAAATTCTTGGCAGTCGGCTCATTCTTCGATAGATTTGGTGCTCAAAAGTATCCTATACTAATGTCTCAAGATGCTGCAGTTAAAGCACTTATTCAAGACTGTTCAGTTCGTGAGTACATAGACTTAGATAATGAGCAATTGCCTTATGGTCTAGACCTATTAATTGCTTCTGGGTTCGCAGTCGATAAAAATAAAATATTGACCGACCCAATCAAACCTTCCGAACTTCCTTAAATTCTAGCCATAAATATAAGACAACAACAATAAAGTGAAATCATGTTACCTTATATTTTCGAGATATTGCCGATTATCCTAGCTGTTATTGCTAGTATATCATGCGCAATAAGATTTTCTAGAGATAGGCGAGTGCATGATAGGCTGGCTATGCTTATCGCCATTATATCATCAATTCTCATGATCGTGGCACAAACATCATGGTGGGTCACATATGCAATTGATGGCAATCTCATGGGAACCACTTTTGCAAATGGTGTTTGGACTGTATTCAATTCTCTCTCTATGTTATGTTTGATTTTATTCGCTCAACCTTGGAGAACAAACAAGAGAAAATCATGAATATTATAAGAAATTTATTACCAGAAGACTCTAGGCTAGCTGAAATAGCAGCATCAATAGCCCTATTGTTTATGAGTTTATTGTTAAGTAATGGTATGTTGGCTAATTATGAATTATATACCATTCAAAGATATGAGTTTTGGTGTGTCTCATTTTTTTGCTTAGGGATAATGCAATTTGCTTCTTTGACATTTTATCCACAGATGGAGATTCTAAGATGCATTACTTCGATAATTTCTGGTGGTCTTTTTATTTGGCTAAGTCTTTTTGATTCTAGGATAGATATTAACGATATAACAACATTTTCTCTTGGGTGTGCAAATTTTTATGCATTTATCATAAACACTGCACAGATTCATAAAAAATGGGAGATTTAATCGCTATCATCACCATGATGAAGGATATGCCATCGGTAGTATCCATAACACTGATTATTATCACAGTGATAATTACTCTTTTCATTAGAGTAAAAGACAAAGATATTCAAAGTATAACATCGGTTTCTAGGGTCCAAAATGAAAAGCTAGTTGCTTTAATGGATCAAAACGAACAACTGATGAAATCAGTTGATATATTGCAGAAAAAAGTTCATCTGTTGCATATTCAGATGACTGCAGAAGCAGAAGAACATAGATTAAAACTTGAGCAAACTTACAAGGTAGTTGATGAAATGCGGTGCAGAATTACTGAACTTGAGGAACTGGTAAGGATATACCAAAGAAAAAGATATCATGAATGCGATGCTAGCTTTTGTCCAAATAGGGGGAAAAATGACTCTAACTGAAAATATTAAAGAAATGGTGAAGGCTCAGCTTAATGAACTGAGCACTACATTTCTTGCTAATTATAAAACTGCTGCTTATAAACAAGCTTCCGAAATTGATAAAAAGCCAGTATTAACTCCTGATGAAAATAAGAAATACAATAAAAGATTCAAAGGAATTTCAAATGCAACCATCAAACAATCTAAAAATGAAACGAAACCTGTATGAATTAAGTTATCCTGGTAACATTGGGATAATGGAATTAGTAAAATTTTACTCCACTGCACCAAAAGATGTATCTGCTAATGTTAAATCTTTGATATCAACAGGAAATCATGAAAAGGCGTGGAAGATTATCCAAAGAATAACCAAAACTAGATTGCATCCTTCTGCCACTGGAGCCACTTAATGAAAATAGCTTTTTATAAAGCATGGAATGGAAATTATATGGATAAGATAATTTCCATTTTTACTTTGTCCAAATATTCTCATTGTGAGTTAATATTTTCAAATGATATTTGTGCCTCATCATCAACTCGTGATGGTGGAGTGAGAATTAAATATATTAAAATGGATCATAAATGGGATGTATATACTATTGACCCTATTATGGAATTGAATGAAACTGCTATTTTGGCATGGTTCGTTAGTAATCTTGGTGACAAATATGATTGGCCCGGTGCCATCGGTTCACTCTTTGGAATTGATTTGACCTCAGAAGATAAAAAGTTTTGCTCTTATGCATGTGCAAGACCAATCGGCATTTATCCAATCGTGACCCCCGCAAAACTGCATAAATACTTAACAGAAAATTTTTTGATTAAGAAAGTCACATGAATTACATTTCAGCAAGAGAACCAAAATGGCGCACAAGAACATCGATTTCTTTGATGGTTCTTTTCGATGGTAGCGAAGCAGAGATTCCATTTATTGCGCATCAAGATGACACTGATGAGTATAATCGTGAGTTATTTACTCGCGCTACCAATGGTGATTTTGGTGCAATTGATTTGGTAAGAAATGGAATTTCTGATAATATTGCAAAATACATTACTGACAAACGTGATGTGCTGATGCTGACAGGCGGCGCAGAAGCTGATCGCGTTTATCTTGCTTGATAAATAAGCTACACATAAGGGCATAGAGTATGGCAATTATCACTAGAGCTTCAAAAGGTTCTGAATTAACTCACGGCGAAATGGACACCAATCTAACAGATTTGCGTGATCGTCCAGATATTATCGTTCGACCAAAAACCAAAGGCTGGGGCACAAAAGTAGATTTATCGACACCTACTTGGCCTTGGCGTGATCTTGAGGGGCATGTAACACCTAGGGCATCTGCACCAAATGCAGCAACATTGGAGTTATATCAGGGTAGTGTTAGAGAATGGTCATTCGCTGTTAATGACGTTGTTGATAATAGATTTCATATACCACATGATTATGTTCATGGTACTGATTTATATTATCACGTTCATTGGTCCCATATTGGAACTGCAATTAGCGGTAATATTGGATTCACAATAAAGCATTTATATGCTAAAGGGCACGATCAAGCTTCATTTTCTCCAGAAAAAACTTTAGTTTTTCCATTAGTTCCAACTCCAAATATTGCTACTATACCTCAATATAGGCACATGATTACTGAAGTCAGATTATCTGCTGCGTCTCCATCAGCATCTGAAATAGATAGTGATGATATCGAAGTCGATGGTTTGATATTAATTAATATGGCAGTAAGTACCGTACCTACAATAACTGGGTCTTTGGGCAATATCAATCGACCATTTATTCATGCAGTAGATATACATTACCAAAGTACAGAAATAGGCACAAAGGGTAAAGCCCCCGATTTCTGGGCGTAAGCAGTGAGTAATTATGTAGCAGCAGGTTATGTCTCCAACGGATATATAGGTGATTCTAATTCATTCGGTGGAATAAACTTCGATCCTGTTTCTAAAAGAATTATACTTTCAACAACTAACATATCTGCGACTGAAATTTATAGTAGGTCAGTTGATTGGTTAGCAGCATCTGATAATGTGAAATATGGCGCAGTGTTTAGGCAAGTAGGTGGTGATGATCTTGGTGATGGTTTGTCAATTCCGCCTTATTTTTTCTTGCAGGGTTTATGGCGCATCCGTCCGATGGAAGCAAATCATACTCTGACAATCACAGGAAATCTTTTCGTTGATGGTGGCGGAGATACAACAGTACCAACATTAGGGATTTTTAATGTCTTGGTGAAATCTGTTGTTCCTGTGCAAGCTCAAGGAATTTCAACTTCTGGTGGTTCAGGAACAACAATAACAGCTGCAGAAATTCGTCAAGAGATTGATTTGAATTCTACTAAGCTTAACTCGATTCAAAACTCCATTGATAATATTTCAGTGTCTGGTTTGACCCCAACACAGGCTAACATGTTACTTTCGATGTATGAAATTTTAGGGCTAGACCCAACAAAACCATTGGTAGTATCAAAATCAGGAGCATACACAGGATCAAGAATTGCTGGAACTATCCAACAGGCAATCACTGGATCAGACACACAAACAATTGTAACGAGAATATAGCATGATTTATTTTTTATATAGCATATTATCAATTTTATTATCTCTTTGGCTACTATGGTATTTCTATATCATAGTCATGGGATTATATCGTGCCCAATTGAATGGGCAACTCAGTATGTCTTCTAAAATACTTGGTGCTCCAGCTATTGTTATTGGAGTTATTCTAGATTGGGCAATCAATTTTACGGTTGCTACGATCATTTTTAGAGAATTTCCTAAATCAAAATCTGAATTAGTTACTCAACGTCTAAGTCGATACATCACTGAAACAGGGTGGAAACATAAATATGCAAGTTTTGTTTGTAACCATATTTTAGATGTTTTTGACCCAACAGGAACTCATTGCAAGTGATAGATACTTTTCAGATTGCAACCGATGGTATAAATCCTAAATGGACTCCTTGGTTAATAGCTCTTAATGGGTTTGGTTTTGATGTAGAGATTGTTGTTCCACCAATTCCACCAGGTACAAGCAATTCTGGTGGTGGATGGTGGAAAGATACTACATCATGGGAAATTGCCCAACCTTACATAATCACTGTAAGAGTTAGATATAAGGGCAAAACTTGGGAACAAAAACAGAGTGTTAGTTTGTTGGTGGCTAGATCGCTAGAAAAGGTTTTGGTTTCATTTAGAAGGATGACTACAAGGATAGTCGATATATCCACAAAGTTTAAAGCTATGATAACAAAGACTATAGCAGTAGTCACAAAATTCAAACGATAAATATTAATAATACTAGGAGATAATAATGGCATCAGTAAAACAATTTAACAAAAATCTAAGCGAATCGATAAACCAAGGATCGGATTTAAAATATTTCATCAAAAATATTATAAGTGAAGCAGTAAATCCTTCTGAAACTTTTGGTGCTGCTAGAGATATATTGGGTGGTGGTTCATTTGCTCCAAATGTTGCATTACACAGAGGCAAGGATGCGGAAACTAGCGCCAAAATTCACAAAGATTTTGTTCATGGGTTTCTTTTAGATTCTGGATATAAATTAAAAGGCACTAACAAAGACGAGCACGGCGAATATTCCCATTATGCACATAAAGATGGGTCTAAAGTTAAATTAAATTCTGGCGTGGCTAATAGAAATGATAAATCTTTTGGACATTATGTTGGTTATACTCATTCCACAGGTAAATAAAATGTATCAATCACTCACAGAAACCATTTCTAAAATTTCAACCTATGGCAAGAAGGCTGGCTACACTGCACATGATCTATCAGGCGGCACGATTCAATCTAAATCTTTAGCAACGCCAAAAGCATCAGGACAAGCTTTCGATGCATTCCATAAGAAGCTAACTTCTCTAGGTTATAAAGTTACTGAAGGGTCAGAGTTTAGCACAGAAAATCATTTTAATAGGTCATATCATCACCCAGATAGACCAAGCGAAGTCGTACATTTTACTTGCACTCATTCTAACAGAGCAGAAAACGTAAAAGACGGTGCCGCTTTTGTTGCATCAAAATAAGGATAAAAATGATACTTGGTAAAATTAATTTAAATGAAGAAACTGATCTAGATTTTGCTCTGGATATTTTTGGGACTTCTGCATCAGCGTCTAAAGCCAGATTTGTTATTGAAGGCAAAGACTTTGATGTTGCCTGTCATTGTGAAATGGTTAATGGAGAAATTAAAGCCAAGATTCCAAAACTCAAAGGGATTCTGCCTGATGGTGTTTACGAAGCAATTTTGAATGTCGAAGTTGACGGTAAGATTTTCACTCCAATGAGAGAGCAAATTGAATTAAACCCATTGGTTGAATTCGATGTTGTACCAAAGAAGCCAGTGCCAGTCAAAGAAGGCGTTAAGGTATCGATGAAAACTCAGATTGTTTCTGAAGATTTAAGAGATAAAGAAGGCGTAACAAATCTAGAATTGAATATTCAAAAGGCTATCAAAGAAGGATATGAAATTTCTAAGGTCGGTGAGCACTATATAATGAAGCAAGGCGAATTTTATGTTGGGTTGATTTCTGAAGCAAAAATATTACAAACAAACAAGAAATACCCAACTCTTTCTAGCTTAATTGATGGTTTAGCAGAGTAATGAGAACTGATGTTAGATATGTTTCTGAGTTTCGAGCAAAACGAGGCATCATTACCAATATCGAAAAACTAAAAGAAGTCTTATATAAGAGTAAAGAATTCGTTACTGCTAAAAAGATACTGCCAATGACTGTATATAAATCAAGGCCAGATATGGTAATTAATAAAATAAGAAAGATAGTGTAACATGTCATTGTCATCAAAAGACCCAAGGGAAAAAGTAGTAGTAACTTTCGATTTTAATGCTGTGCCTGAAGCTATCAGCAATCCAGTGATCAATATTTCCACGGATGGAGAAACTGATATAACAAGCATGAAAATTGGATCAGCACAAGTTTCTGGTAATATTGTAATGCAACTTTTTACTGGCGGTGATGATGGGATTAGATATTATGTATCATGTTTAGTCGATGTTGTAGATACAGGCGAAAGATTTATTGCAAAAGATATATTATCAGTTAAAAAATAATTAGGAGATAAAATGGCAACCTTTAACAAAATTCAAGACTTTTCAGAGCAACTTATTCGCGGTGTCCATGATTGGGATGCTCACGTATTCAAAGTTATGCTTACTTCTGCTGCGCCTTTGGTAACAAATACCATTAAAGGGAATTTGACAGACATTGCTGCTACCGGCACTTATCCTGGTGGTGGTATTGCAACGACAATCACTTTATCGGAAACTGGCGGCACGACAACCGTTCAAGGAACTCAGGTAGTGTTTACTGCTTCTGGTGGTGTTATTGGACCATTTCAATATGTTACTTTGTATAATGATACTGCAGCTTCGCCAGTTAAACCTTTAATCGCATTTTGGGATTATGGTTCTGCTATTACTCTTAATGATGGAGAACAATTTACGGTGAAATTTTCTAATGCCAGTCCTGGAACAATCTTTACTCTAGCATAAAATTGATATCTAAGAATGCCATTATATAAAGATAGGGTCTTAGAATCTACTACGACCACTGGAATAGGAACCATAAACCTTGGTGGTGCTAGAATTGGATATCAATCTTTTTCTCAGGCATTCTCAACTGGAAATATAGTATATTATTGTATTTCTGGAGGTTCTGAGTGGGAAATTGGTTATGGCACTTTAACCACTGGCACACCTTGGACATTATCAAGAACTACCGTAGTATCATCATCGAATGCTAATGCCGCAGTTCCGTTTTCTGCTGGTACAAAAGATGTATTTTCCACAATTCCAACGGTAAATTTTGTTACTTTTGATTCTTCAGGTGTGTTAAATGTATCTGGAAACATATCATCTACAACAAGTGGATTCATCCCGGGAGTCGCTGGTGATTGGCAAAAAGCAGCACTTAAAGCAACTGGAGCATATGGTGGTGGTGTCGCTTGGGTTGATGGTGCAGCAGGTTTTGGTGCTTGGGCACAATCGAGTGGTGCTCAGTGGTGCTTGGGTTATGGTACAACGTCTGGCACTTTAACAACAGGGTTAATGCTCACAAACACTGGCGCAGTCACTTTATCAGGAACATTATTGACTGGCGAAATTACCGCAAAAGCTGCTGGCGGAGAAGGTGGTCAGATAAACTTCCAGTCTGTCGCTGGTGGTACTGGCAGCATGATTGATATTGACACTGCTAATAATCTTAGAATATATAATTCTTTAGCCACAAATACGATTTTATACACTAATAGTTTGGAAAGAATTCGTATTAACTCTGCTGGCAATGTAGGTGTTGCTGCAACACCATCTTTGTGGGCTGGCTCAGTAATAAACTCTTTAGATGTTGGTAATAGCTCAATATCATCAAACACGAGTAATACTGTAACGTATATTTCAGCTAATACATATTATAATGGCACTAGCTGGATAGCCAAGAATACTGCTGCTGCTAATATACTTAGATTGGATTCTGGTTCTTTAAATTATCAAGTAGCGCCCAGTGTTACTGCCGGTTTAGCTCAATCATTCGTAACTAAGTTTTTTGTAGATGGCACTACGGCATTCGTGGCTATAGGTGGACATACTAATCCTCAAGTATCCTTAGATATTTTATATGGTACAGCTAATACAGCTGGTGATCCTATAAGTGCAGGTGTAGTTAATATTGTTGGGCCAAACTGTCCAACAGCGGTTAACTATGGAAACTTGAATATTTCTACTAATGATGCATCTGCATTAGGTGTAGGTGGGAGTATATCATTTGGTGGTAGGTGGGCTGGAACTGAGCAAGCTAAATGGGCGTTTATTAGAAGCGAACCTAGTGGTGTTGGTGAATATGGCGGTAGTCTTGTTTTTGGTTCAAGAACAAATGGCGCTGGTAGTTCTGTTGAGAGACTGCGGATTACTCCTACTGGAGCATTAAGATTTGCAAATATGGTTACCACTGATGATCATATCCAGTTATATGGTGCAGGGGCAGTTACTGGGTATGGTTTAGGGGTTGAAGGTAGTACTTTGTATTATAGAACTTATAGTAATCATAGATGGTACTTTAATAGTATTGCTAATGGAGGAACAGCTGGTGTAGGGATGCAACTATCTGGAAATAATTTAGCAGTAAGTGGGACTGTATCCTGTACTAACCTAATTGGTGGCCTCTCATCATCTAGATCAATTGATTCCTCTAATGGTACTGCTAACGTAAATAACGCAACAGCATCTGGGTTTTATTATGGTACCAATGTAACAGGTATGCCAGATAATGGTTGGTGGGTTTGGCAAAATAATGGTGCTGGGTGGGGCAATACATTTTCAGATGGTTATGGCTGGCAACAAACAGCATCATTCTGGTCAGATGATTTTAGAATTAGACGATTTCAGACAGGAGTATGGCAGCCGTGGGCATCTTTATTGCATAGTGGTAATGTTGGAACTTATGCTATGCCTATTGCTGGCGGTATTATGACAGGGTTACTAGTTACAAAATATAATAGCGCTACTCTAGTTCATGAAAGTAATGACACCTCCTTTTCAGTCAGGGGAGATACAACCCATGCAGCAGCTATGTCCTTTCATAGAGGTGGTGCATACGCTATAAATATGGGCCTAGATACAGATAATGTATTTAAGCTAGGTGGTTGGTCTGATGGTGCCGTATTTAGGTGGACCAGCGATGGTTCAGGTAACTTTGTCGCTAGAGGTAATATAACTGCGTACTCAGATGAGAAGCTAAAAACCAATTGGTCTGAACTACCACACACATTTTTATATGATCTAGCAAAAGTTAAGGCTGGTACATATGATAGATTAGATAATAATATTAGACAAATTGGTGTTTCTGCCCAATCTTTACAAACAGTAATACCAGAAGCTGTTATTGAAGATTCTACCGGAATTTTATCAGTAGCTTATGGTAATGCTGCCTTAGTTGCTTGTGTTGAACTTGCTAAAGAGATTAAAATTTTAAAAGAAGAAATTAGATTATTAAAGGAAAGAAAATGACCCTACCCGTATCGCCTAATATTATCACAATGAATCAGGTTAATGCTGAGTTAGGGTTAAGTGGCGCTGCAACGATTACTTTAAATGATACCTTAGTAAGAACTTTATTTGGTAAATCATCTGGTGTTATTTCTATGAGCGATGGTCATGGTAAAACTCATGTTGCCCCATCTGTTGAATATTTAGTTGTTGCCGCAGGCGGTAGTGGTGGTTCTGCTGGATATGGAGGTGGAGGTGGTGCTGGTGGTATGTTAACAGGCACTGGATATGCAGTTACAAAGGGAGTTAGTATAACTATTGTTGTGCCTGCTGGTGTTACTACAATAAGAACTAACGGGGGTAATGCTACTATGGGCACTATTGTAGCAACAGGTGGTGGTGGTGGTGGTGACGATTATTATGGTCGTCCAGGTCTAGACGGAGGTTCTGGTGGTGGTGGCGGTACTACAAATTACGGAATTAATGCTCCTGGCGGTGCTGGTATTGCTGGACAAGGTAATAGAGGTGGCAATAATACTGGAGGGTATTTTAGACGTGTTTCTGGGGGTGGTGCCGGTGGCCCTGGTGTTGATAATAATGGAAATTATGATAATGTTGGTGGTTTAGGACTATCAAACAGTATAACTGGCACTAGCGTAACATACGCTACAGGTGGTCCTTCTATTAACTTTACTGTTCCCGTTCCTAATAGTGGAAATGGGGGATGCACTGCATCCAACTTTGTGTCTCATGGTTCTGCATCTGGTGTAGTAATTATCCGTTATCCAAATACATACCCAGACCCTACTTCAGTATCTGGAACACCTGATATAACAAATACAGGTGGTTACAAAATATATAAGTGGACTAACATAGGAACGTGGCAAATAACATTTTAGGAGAATATTATGCAATTTACATATAAAATAGAAAATTATTACCCATCGGAAAATAGATTATTTGTGATTTATACTCCATCTGATACAGCATTAGAACCATATGGGGCATGGGTTAGTATTAACGCAGACATGAACGAATCTCAAATTAAAGATGCGATAGTATATAATCTTCCAACATATAAATGGTTATCTACAAAATCTGTAATAGCAGAGAGTTTAGTTGGAGCAACCGAAACAGCAACAAAAGCAGATGAACCGTTAGCTCCGCCTATAGTTATACCTTCTACAGTGCCACAAATAACCGAATATCAAAAGATAATCGAAGGTACTCCGGGGGTAAGAAATGATGGCAATTATACCCAAGTATGGATTGTGCAAGATTTAGTTGGTGATGAGTTATTAGCTGCCCAAGCTAATCACGAAGAAAATAGAAAAGCCATGTTATGGGGATCAGCACATAATGTAGAATTCAATGCTATTTCAGGATCGGCTATTGGTCTAATTACTATGGGTGTTCTAGCTGAAAAACCTAAATGTCTTGCAGTACAAGCATGGATTCAAACCCTATGGGCTGAATACTATGTAAGAAAAGCAACAGCATCAGAGAATTATGATTTCTCTGCTTATAACAATTGCCCTCATACAGTTCCAGAGCTAATGGCCGAACT
>JFJP01036995.1_pt1 | contig 89247 bp, 67 predicted proteins | sample 431651 | NCBI WGS metagenome assembly JFJP01 (sample SAMN02602958, study PRJNA72255) | Microbial mat metagenome, whole genome shotgun sequencing project. | biome: fresh water; feature: sink hole; material: water; isolation source: purple microbial (photo- and chemosynthetic) mats found in...
GCCCGATTCTGCTATACAAATTCTTGAGAAATGTACTAACACTGAAGAAGTCCGATTTGCGCTTGCCCAGGCGTATATACAAATTGAGGAAAAGGCAAATGTCTTCTATCAACTTCAGCAATCAATACACCAGCATGGCAGACCTTTCCGCAACCAGATACTCAAAGATTCAATATTCGCAAAATACAGGAATACACAGTCATTCATGCAAGCTGTAAATGAACTGCAATACACAGCTTGGGCTGCCGACTTAGGCGAAATAGACTATCAGATACAATTGAATAAATACGAGACTGCAGAAAAACTCATAAATCAGTTTCTGAATACATACCCGGACCGCAACGAGATATATCTGCAACTTGATAGAATATAAGAAAATACCCCTTCCTGTTGCAGAGCAAATGGCGAATCTTTTAATAAGAACGAATCACAAAAAGGCATATGTCCATTGCGAGCAGTTACTAAAAGCTCATCCCTATAGTACACACATATTCAAAACATACATACAAGCAGCAGTGCTCAGCCATAACATATTAAACAATAGCGAGCTGAACATAGCCCGAATAATATGTGAAACAGATGCAGAAAGCTTGGCAGCACTTGGTGAGTATTATTTGCGGCAAGAAGAAGATGCAATGACTGCGCTCAAATACCTGAGTGCAGCCATTGCATTAGAGCCTGCAAAATCCAATTGGCTTTTTCTGCGTGCAGAAATATATAAAAATGGTCAATCGCTCAAACTTGCAGAACGTGATTTGACGCAAGTAATAGACCACGAACCAAAAAATAAAGACGCATACACCATGCTCGGAAATGTGAAATATGAAATGGGAGACCTCATAAATGCTTGTGCAGCCTGGCGTATGGGCGCAACCCTAGGTTCAGATGAATCGCAAAAACGCCTAGTAAAAAATTGCAAATAGTATACTTTAATCTTATCACATACCACGGCACCATTTGTCAATACTCCTCATTGTAATAATTGGTAAGTTCTGAGGCTTTTATAAAAAAGGCTCGTTGGGTGCTCATGTCCATTTGGTTATCTGGGATGTACTGCAAAATCTCAGAAAAGGATTCGATACGCATTCTGAAGAACTCAACTTTTTGAATACAGTCCTTCACATATTCCGGATCCGATGTCAACACCTTTCGAAGCCATTCGCCTTTATACTTACCAAAATCAAAAATAGAATTTATTGAATATTCCTTCATAACCACTTAATTTATAATATTTCAAGTCTAATTTTGTGCATTCAAAATGTTAAACCAAAAGAAAAAAGATATAGGTACATCCACCGATGCGATACGAGAGGGCCATTTCGTATATACCAATACCCTCACTGTGCCAAATAATAAAACAATACATATATTGTATTTCAAAGCATGTGCCAATTACTCATGTCATTGTATTTCTGAGCATTAGCTCAACTATAAAAGTTCGCATATAAAAAAATAGAGGCAATAATTGACAAAAGAAAAATGATGCCCGAAATGAAAATTATATTTACATAAATACCGATTCATACTATCGCCATAATTCTTCAGATCTTAGACAAATCGACAACTAAGAATAAATTTATAAAACCCTAGTTATCTACCATTTAGGATAAAACATCAAAATTTGATTGAATTTTGAAGGTCATTTATCTAAACCGTTCATTACGCACTTAATAATACAATTCAACACCTGACTTGCCAAAGGGCACCATCATATTCAAAATATTCAAGTATTCAATATAGGTATGCCAGCATTTTCAAAATCCCCTTATAAAATGAATCGAAGCAGTTCATCTAAAAAGTAGAGTCAATCTATTCACATAAATTAAGTGCAAATGATAATATATTTTAATCAAAATGAACTAAATTGCAACTTAATGACAGTAGCGCCCCCACGCATCCAAAATCGCCAAATCATAAAGAAAAACTATGGATGTAGTCAAAATATACAAAAACAAGATACTTTTCTATAAAAATGCTCAAAAACGAGCGCAAAGCAATTTGAGCAACATACCGGGTGCAATAATTGAAAAGTTGATTGTTAATACTCAGATAGCAGATGATGTAACTCTCGGCCATTTATTTAAATTGCTTATAAAAGAGCAAGTTTGGTTAGAAAAAATATACTCTCCATTTCTAACAGAAAGCTCCTTAAAAGTGCTCATTCATGAATTTAACACCCAAAAAAAAATGCCCGATGACGAACGTATTGATTTTATTGAGTTCTATTGGCTGATATCTGCAGATGAAGAAGAATTTGAAATGAGGCCGGAAATAAGAGGCAAACGTAGGCAAAACGGTGCGAACAATGATGAAGACGAAGTAACTTTGGATTATATTCCTATATCTGTACTAAAAAATTGCAAACTAATTTTGAATAAAAACATAGCCATACGACGGGTGCAAAGTATGGGTGAAGCCCCAGTTTTGGTTTCGAATAAAAATTTCACACTCAGCGATATTATTCAGGCAATTTTTTATCAGTTTTCCTTTTATGGCTACCATAGTGCTGGTGCTGCAAGCAAGAATCGCAAAACAAAAAAGAGTTGAACAGAAGAATACTCTACTACTCATACTCATGTATAGTACGTTTCAAAATGAAAGACCAAGATTGAGATACATTACTGAATTGGAATCTATTTTTTTGTCATATCTAAAATATCCACAGCAATGCACGTGCGTCCAAGCCTACTTCAGCAAATTACCTGTGAAATGGCCTTATGAACAGTATTTACCAAAAATACATCGAGAAGGAAAGAATCTTTTAAACTTCATCATTTTATCAGCAATTTTTACTGGGTTTTAGGCAGATTCGCCTTCAAATAATCAACCAAAAGAGATACTATAAAAGGCTAATCCGATCAATAAAACCAGAATGGGCGAAAAGCAGTAAATTTAAGCTGAAGTGTTTCTAAGACCTTGCTTCCCGCCGTTTTATATAAACAGCCTTTTCGTACTAAAGAATTTTCAATTCCAATTAAGTCTTTGGTCAAATACCTTCCCTCAGTTCCTTTTTTATCTGCTTGTTATGCTTAATCACCTTTGCCTCCACATGGAAAATTATTTCTTCTGCAATATTAGTCAGCAAATTAGCAGTACGCTCCAAGCGCGCCACTATCGAGTGCAAAAGTATAATATCATTGTCTGGCTTAGGACTTTGAAGTATTTCTTGGTTCAGAAACGCTACCGAAGATTTGAACCTACGGTTTATTTCTTTGTCTTTTCTGAAAACATTGCGGGCTACACTAGTATCCTGGCTATTGAGGGCATAGATCACATCATCAAACATAACACTGAGATCATTGAAGTAAACACTCAGTTCTAACGACTCAATTATTTTTGCATCAAATGGTTCATTTCGTTCAATCAGTGCTTTTGCAAAATAGCGTGCGTGGTCGCCCATACGCTCCAGATCAGATACAAATTTGAAAACTGAAAGCAACATGCGCAAATCAGTAGCTACCGGCTGATAGAGAGCAATCATATTTTCGCATTCCTTCTCTATGGTCAGCTCTAACGCATTTACCCTTGATTCAGACCTTAAAATCGACTCAGCAAGTCCGGTATCGAATTGAATAATAGCCTGTTTTGAATGAATAAACTGTGATTTTACAAGCTCCATCATTTCGGATGCTATTTCCTTAAGATACAACAACTCTTTAGTTAATTGGCTCATATATTATATCTATACTTTTCTGATTAAAAAGATCATCCAAATTGACCACTTACATAGCTTTCAGTTTTCTTCTGGCTAGGATTGGTGAAAATTCTGGTAGTTTTATCCATCTCAACAAGATTTCCCATATAGAAAAAGGCGGTATAATCGCTAATACGGGCAGCTTGTTGCATGTTGTGGGTAACTATCACAATGGTATAAGAGTTTTTGAGTTCGAGCATCAAATCCTCGATTTTGCTAGTAGCTATAGGGTCGAGCGTAGAGGTAGGCTCATCCATCAAAATTATAGATGGCTCAACTGCCAACGTACGTGCAATACACACACGCTGTTGCTGTCCACCGGATAAGGACATGGCATTTTTACTGAGTTGGTCCTTTACTTCGTCCCACAATGCTGTTTGTTTCAACGATTTTTCAACCTGCGAAGCAATGAACTCCTTGTCCTTAATGCCCTGAATTCTGAGCCCATAAGCCACATTCTCGAATATGGATTTAGGAAAAGGATTTGCCTTTTGAAAAACCATACCAACTTCCTTTCTGAGTTGTTCTACTTCTACAGATTTGTGGTAAATATCTATATTGTCGATTTTTACAGAACCTTCAATCCTGAAACCGGAAATATAATCATTCATACGGTTCAGGTTTCGCAGAAAAGTAGACTTTCCGCATCCAGAAGGACCAATAAAAGCAGTAATGGAAAAATCATCAATACACATATTGATATTTTTCAGAGCTTGAAAATCGCCATAAAATGTGTTTACCTGCTCAACTTGAATCTTGCTATATTGGTCTTGCAAATTGTCCATGTTATTTTCTATATCTGCAAATTTATTGATAAAAGTATTTGGACTTGTAATTGAAAACATGATTTAGTATTTAATTTTTTTTTGCCATTTATACCTGAGATACATAGCAAAAGCATTCATCATAAAAGTAATAATAAGAAGAATGATAATAGCAGCAGCTGCATTGATGGCAAAACCAGCCTGAGGACGCGAAATCCAGTTAAAAATTTGAATTGGCATGGCAGAAAACTGGTCAAGTGGCGAACTAGGCGCAAAAGGTACATATGCGAGTGCTCCCACCACTATGAGGGGCGCGGCTTCACCCACAGCGCGAGAGAGCGCAAGTATGACCCCTGTAAGTATTCCTCCAAATGAAGCGGGAAGAGTTTGATGCCATATTGTTTGCCATTTGGTAGCACCAAGTGCATACGAAGCATCTTTAATCAGTTGAGGCACTGTGCGAATGGCCTCTCGGGTGGTAACTATGATGATGGGCAATATAAGTAGTGACAAAGTGAGAGCACCCGCAAGCAACGACGCATCGAGCATAAACGCACGAACAAAGATTTCAAGCCCAAGCAGGCCGTAAATAATAGAAGGTACAGCTGCCAGGTTTGTAATATTCACTTCCAACAAATAGGCAAACACGCCATCTTCTTGATATTCTTCGAGATATATACCAGCCATAACGCCCAATGGGAAAGAGAATAATGCCGTAAGTACTAGTAGCCATACCGAGCCCAGCATAGCAGTATATATGCCACTATTTTCAGGTTTGCGCGATGGTAAGGAGGTGAGAAAATCCCAATCGATACGCCCAATGCCATCTGCAAATATTTGACCTATAAAAAACAAGAGTAGGATAATACCTACAAAAGAACTCATGAGTCCCCAAATCTCAAATAATTTATCAACAATTATATTTTTTCTCCTATTGCGCATATTGTTTTCTGAATTTGGCTCTCAGATAAAAACTTATATTATTGAGTATAAAAGTAAAAATGAAGAGTGTAACCCCAGCTGCAAAAATAGTTCGATACTCAAGTGAATTTTGAGCCACATCCCCCAAGCTAACCTGCACAATATAGGAAGTAATGGTTTCTATTGGTACGGTGGGGTCGAATGTGAGTCGGGGTTGTTGGCCGGCAGCTATGGCCACAATCATGGTTTCGCCTACTGCACGCGAAATGGCCAGAATAATGGCCACAATGACACCTGAGTTGGCAGCTGGCAAAGTAATGCGAAAAACAGTTTGAAAACGGGTAGCACCCATGCCATAGGAAGCTTCGCGCAAATTGTTTGGAACAGATGAAAGTGCATCTTCGCTGAGCGAAGTAACAAAGGGGACTATCATGAATCCCATTACCAAACCAGCAGACAAAGCATTGAATCCGGATAGACTGGGAATAAACGACTGAAGTATAGGAGTAACTATTAATAATGCAAAAAAGCCATACACAACAGAAGGTACAGCAGCCAATAATTCGAGCGATGGCTTTACAATATTTCTATACCGTTTGTTTGCATATTCACTCAGATAAATCGCTATAGACAGGCCAATTGGAACTGCAAACCCTACAGCAATGGTTGTAGTAAGTATGGTGCCACTCAAGAGTGCCATTATACCATACTTTTTATTTTCAAAAAGTGGAGTCCACTCAGACTCAGTGAAAAATTGAACAATTGAAACTTCTTTAAAAAAATAAATTGCTTCATACACAAATATGAAGATTATACCCAAAGTAGTAAGAACAGTAATTCCAGCAGAGAACTGAAGCAACCGTTTTATGTAAAGTTCTTTTTTTCTTCTTTTTCTGTGGGAAGAAATCATTTTATAAATATTGCTACAAATTTAGTTCAGAGATTTTAAAAAATCTTCGAATTTCAGTTTTTGTTCGGCATACTTTCCAAGGGGTAGTGGATCGTATCCTACTTCTTTCACCAGAACAGGCGCATTGTCTAAATAGAATCTTACAAATGCCTGAACTTCTTCTTTTTTAGCAGCTTCACTATTTATATAAATGAGAAGAGGGCGAGATAGTGGGCTGTATGTACCATTGGTAATAGTTTCAAGTGATGGAAAAACAGGTCCTTTGCCATTGTCAACAGCAACTACCTTCAAATGAGCTTGGTTTTCTTCATAATAACCCAAACCGAAAAAGCCTAAAGACAACAAATCGCCCTTGATGCCTTGCACCAAAACATTGTCGTCTTCGCTAGCAGTAAAATCGCCACGGCTCGAGCCACTTTTACCTACTATGGCATCTGTAAAATAGTCGAAAGTACCAGAAGCTACTCCAGGACCAAACAGATGTATTTCCTTATCGGGCCATTCGCTTCGTATTTGGTTCCATTTCATTATAGTACCTTGAGCTTCAGGCGACCATATTTTTTTTAATTCCTCTACTGTCAGCGTTTCAACCCAGTTATTATCTTTGTTTACAACTACAGCCATGCCATCAATGGCGATCTCAAGTCCTATAAATTTTACATTATTTTCGTTACATAATTGTATCTCACTATCTTTTATCAATGTGGATGCGTTAGAAATATGTGTTTCTTTGCGGGCAAATTTCTTAAATCCTCCACCGGTGCCAGATACACCAATAGTAACTTTCACATCAGGATATACCATACGAAATTCTTCAGCTATAGCCTCAGTAATCGGGAATACAGTACTAGATCCATCAATATTTATCTCACCTTTCAGCGCTTTGTCTGAGTCACTTTTACCCGAATTACACGAATAAGTAGTAACAACAAGTGCGAAAATGAGAATGATGCTCAATCGTTTTTTCATAGTTATTGAAATTCAATTTTAATGTTACAAAGCTACCAAATTCCTACTTGTGAAAAACTAATCTTATATTATTATATTGTTACCTATTTCAACCCCATTCGCCCAGCATCTTACAAGAAAATGCAGAAGCTAATAAACATTTTTGTTTAAAAAAATGTGGGTCACTGGTTCAGAATAATCTATTCCGTATACTTTTGTACCTGAAAATATAACCACATTAGTATTGAACACAAATGAAGCTACAATCCGGAATATCAGCTATAGATTTTGAAACCCAAGATATACATGGGAATAAAATCAAACTTTCAGATTTCATTGGTAAAAAGGTAATACTCACATTCATGCGAAACGTAAACTGTCCTTTTTGTAATGTCAGAGTAAACAGGCTTATAGGCCATAGTGTAAGGTTGCAGAAAAGTGGAGTGCAGATGATTTTGTTTTTTGAAAGCGAAAAAGAACGTCTACTTAAAAGCGTATTGCATCAAGGCATAGCACCATTTCCTATCATTTCAGATACCCACCTCAAAATATACAAACAATACGGTGTAGAGTCATCAGTAGTAAAAATGCTAAAAACATTTGTAAAATCAGATATACGCAAAACCATGCAGGAAGCAAAAACACTGAATGTATCAGCGGAAAAAGAGAAAGGCGTAACCAACTCGCTTGTGCCAGCCGATTTTTTCATCAACGAGCAATTTAAAATAGTAAAGGCACACTATGGCAAAAATATTGACGACCATGTAGACCTTGAAGAGCTTAAAAAATTTGCTGGTCTAACCTATTGATAAACTGAGAATGTCATCTAATTCAATATCCGGATATGCAATAGTAATTGCATGGCCTACTACTTTATGTAAACAAGTAAATTCATGGTACGATCCTATGATGAATGCCATTGGAATAGCCAAAAACCATTTTTACAAAGTGGGGCATGCTGCAATAGTACTAATCGATTCAGAGACATCTGCAGCGCACTATTTCGATTTTGGCCGTTACCATGCACCCTATGGATTTGGACGAGCCAGATGTGCCGATACCGACCCGGAATTGGCACTCAAGTCTAAGCCAGTAATAAACCTAAAGACAAACACTTTAGTTAATTATTCGCAGATACTGATAGAACTTCAAAGCAGCGATGTGTTTCATGGTTTTGGAAATCTGCATTCAGCGTATACTAGCATTGACTTCAAAAATGCATATGATAAAGCAATGAGCCTGGTAAATGAGAGTCCTATAAAATATGGTCCTTTTCAGAAAGGTGGTTCAAACTGCTCTCGTTTTGTATGTGATATACTGAATGCCGGAAGGTTAAATTGGTGGCAAAAAATAAAACTTAACTTTTTTATCCCCCTCACACCTACCACGCTGACTAATGTAAGGGCTTTCGGCAACAAAAGAGTGCTTGAAAAACAGTTTGACGAAATTAATTTCTGTCCTCCCAAACCAACAAAAGAATGGTTGAACAATACCCTACCGGCACCTGTTCGCCCAAAAAACTTACCAATACAAGCACAATGGCTTGCTGGAGAAGGACAAGGTTCGTGGTTTTGGGTAAAGCAGGTCTCAAATGCAAAAATCCGGTTAGGCAGGTATTCCGCCTTAGGTGCTACAGAATTTGAGGCAGATTTTGAAGAAGAAAACGGACATTTTATTAACCAGAATGCTCCTTTTTTTATCACTTATATGAGCGATTACCGGCGTGTAACTATCAGGCAGAAAGGAATAAAATATATTTTCAATAGGGTGAAAAATAAAGTCACAATCAAGTAAAGCACGAGTAACCACTAGAGATATAGGTGAAGCAATAAGATTTAAGCGCTTTGAACACCAATTGAAAATCGTATTCAGTTTCAAGCTTTCAGGAGATGAAAATGAAACCGAACGATTTTTTAAAAACAAAGCCCGACTGAAATACTATTCAGCCGGGCAAAATTATAATAAGATGCAAAATCTTATCTATAGATTTTTGCTGTAATGATACGTCAATATTTATCGCAATTGATATTTACGAATTTTGCTTTTGAGCGTATTTAGCGCAATATCTAAAGCACGTGCAGTTTGGTTGAGGTTGCCATTGTAGTATGCCAAAGCTTTTTTAATATACCTTGCCTCAATTGCATCCATTGTTTCGGGTGCACTCGGATTTGAAACCTGATGAACTTTTTTTGGCAAATCTCTCAATTTTACATCTTTATCGCAAAAGACATACAAATTATCGATCAAATTTTCCATTTCGCGCAAATTGCCCGGGAAAGGGTATTCAAGAATAGCATCGAGAGCTTCTTTCTTAAGAATTAGCGCTTTAGTGCGCTTAAACAGAATTTGTTTATTGATGAGAAATTTTTCGAGGTAAATCTGTTTTTCAGCTTTGCCTCGGGCTTCGAGCGATGGCAACTCCAACTCAGCCATAGCCATACGGTAGTACAAATCCCACCTGAATTTTCCTTGGTTGCAAAGAGTCACCAAATCCTTGTTGGTGGCAGCAATTACGCGAACATCCACTTTTTTAACTTTCCCCATTATAGGCTGTATTTCACCTTCCTGCAAGAATCTCAAAAGCAATACCTGCATCATGGGAGATATATCGCCTATTTCGTCCAAAAATATTGTTCCCCCGTTTAAATACTCAAGCAAGCCCTCTCTGTCATCATTGGCACCGGTGAAAGCCCCTTTTTTGTATCCAAACAGTCTTGCTTCGAGCAGTTGATCGCTCATGGCAGCGCAATTAATAGCCTCGAATCGGTTCATTTTGCGGGGAGAACGCGCATGTATGGTGCGAGCCAGATGCTCTTTGCCTGTTCCAGACTCACCCTGTATGAGTACAGATACATGAGCAGCTTGCGCAATCCGATATGCTTTGTTATATATATCCTGAATACTATTGGTCATGATGAAATTATCATCGAGTGCAGGTTTTCTGCTCGATTCCATCTTGATGTAAGCTGTATATGGCTCTTTAACCTGCTCAACATCAATAGTCAGCAAATCAGGCTCAGCTTTGTTGTAAGAAAACTCAGGACGCATAAGTTGCACCAACCTGGTATGCAACCCAAGTGAAGTATGGCATATATACCAACCGACCTGCATGATGGATGAGCCGGGCGAAAAATATATGTCAATCTGATAATCACGAAATTTGATAAGAAACTGTTCTTCGTAGCTTTTAACCAAATGTAAATCAGAAATATTGGCAATATCTACCGGGAACAACTCTACCTTGTGAGCCGGAAAATCTGTTTTTAATTGTACCACAAGCTGATTGCCTTTCTCAATACTATCTTTGGTAAGCATGATGTAATGCTTGTCGTAATCGATAAAATGATACCTGTGAAAATTCATGGTAGGACCTGCAGTATTTACTTCGGTACCTTTTATAAAATCATTCATGTTGGCCAACCATGATACCAATATTTTTTTCATTCTATCAGATTTTTAAAGTTCTATGTTACTTTACGTTTACGAATAATTCTAGCAAAAATGGCAGGAAAAAATCTTTTCAGATACACCCCCAATACTTCTTTACTTCCTATGTAAGCCTCAAACTTACGTGCAGAAATAACCTTAAGTGCTTTCTTGGCAAAAGTTAGAGGCTCCATACCATTTCTCTGGTTGTCGTCCATCTTATTGTGGGTTGTACCATTGGCAGTAAGGGCGTTTACAGAAATATTGGTACGTATATACCCCGGGCATATGATTGTAATATCAATACCATTGTTGTACACTTCAGAGCGCAGGGCATCAAAGAACCCATGCAAAGCATGCTTAGAGGCAGCATAAGCTGAGCGCAATTGCGTAGCAAATTTGCCTACCACACTGCTGATAACCACTATTTGACCGTATTTCTGATTGAGCATATAAGGCAACACCAATTTGGTAAGCGAAATGGTGCCAAAATAATTGACCTCCATGATACGACGATGTACATCCATAAGGGTTTCAGAAACCGCCCCCCTATGACTAATACCTCCATTGAGAATGAGCACATCTACCCTATTGGTCAATTTGAATACCTTTTCAACCGCACTTTCAAGCGAAGGCTGTCTAGCGAGATCTAGCTCAACTACATGTATAGTAGCAGCACTATTGCTCAAATTGGCCGATACTCGGTTTAACTCATCGAGTCTGCGTGCTGAAATAATTATGTTACACCGGGTATTACTCAATTGGGTTGCAAGCGCTTCGCCAATTCCTGAGGAAGCACCTGTAATCCAAATGGTTTTATTCAAAAAATTATTCATAACAAACTTTTGAGGCGCTTCATAGTCGAGTGCAGGATACCTGCAGCATGATTTAGCTGCCATAATTTTATTTTTTTACCAATGAAATTTCGTACAATTTAGGCCATTTCTTACCTGTGACAAATATACGCTTTTGTTTTACATCATAAGCAATTCCATTTAACACGTCGGTATCACTTCGTTTCTCATTTTCGGGCAACAAGCCTTTTAAATCGATATACGCTGTAACTACACCTGAATTTGGATTAATACGCACTATATTGTCTGTCAAATAAACATTGGCATATATTTCACCTTCAATATATTCCAATTCATTCAATCTGTCTACCGGGCCATTGTAATCTACAACCTCAATTTTATGGGTTATTGTATACGTAACTGTATCGAGAAAATACAGATAGCTTGATCCATCAGACATTATAAGATTCCGTCCATCGAAAGTAAGTCCCCAACCTTCAGTATAATAATCAAATTTACGAATGAGTTTAAAAGTTTCCTTTTCATACACAAATCCAACTCTATTTTGCCAACTTAGCTGCGCAATTTTATTGTCAAAAAGGGCTATTCCTTCACCAAAAATATCGGAGGGTACAGCAAAACTTTTCACAACTTCACCATTATCAAGTTTTACTTTCCGGAGCGACGATTCACCAGTAAGTCCGGTGGCTTCGAGAAAGAAACCGTTGTCGTAAATAAGTCCCTGTGTAAAAGCACCTCGATCGTGTGGGTAAACTTTTAGGATTTTATACCCAAAATTCAGGGGAGATGTATCGGGTAAAACCCTTACGCTTAAGAGATAACTTGTCTCTTGTCCATTGGTATACAGAATGCTTTTTAGCGCAGTAGTACCTGTTTTCAATCTTTTGGTGTCGAGAAATATATCTGTGACACGTTGTGTATATAACTCAAGTTTTTCAGGTCCGCTCCACACTGCAAGAGAGTCGAATTGAATGGTATCAGGTAAAACAATGAGAATATGAATGGTATCTCCCATCCTAATCTTTGAGCTATTATCCGCAATTTTAGTACTAAATGGAATGGAAGTTTTGCTATTAGACAAGGTGTTCTGGCTGTTATCTTCCGTATTAGATTCATTGGGGCTGCACTGCGGAAAGATTAAGGTTACATGAAAAAGCAGCACACCCAGAAAAAATAGGTTTACTTTAAAGGAAGGTATAAAAAATATTTTCATTTAAAATTTCGATTTAAACTTAGAAATTAAACAGCCGGACGAGTCATCCATTTCATTTGGCCTTGCCCTATTTTCAAATCACGCCAGTTTTCAATTTCAAATTCGAGACAAAAAACAGAAGCAGTAGGTACATCCATCAGGTTAGTATCTAGCCCGAGCAATATGCGCAGCAAAAGTTCAATAATTGGATTGTGCCCAATGACCAAAACCCGTTCAAAATGATTATCGACTAACAAAACTCTGTTGATATAATCTTGGGGTTCACCGTAGTAGAAATCAGACTCGTAAAATATTTCAGAAGTGTATTTGCAATGTTCAGCAACTAATTTTGCTGTTTTGCGGGCTCTTTTGGCAGGACTTGAGATGATAATATCCGGAACTGCATCCCTTCTATGTATTTCAATCCCCATAGCCTGCGCATCGGTTTTCCCTTGCTTATTGAGTGTTCTGTCAAAATCGGGTTTCATAGTAGAACCCCAATCTGATTTTGCATGACGCATTATAATTAACTCTTTCATAATTGGCGAATGTTATAAAAATTTAATCTATTTCCCATTCATAATTCTTAGTACAGGATACCTCATAAAACTGGGTTCTGCAAAAGGTGAATTATCGTAGATAAATTTTAGCTGAATGTAATGATTATTTGCGAATTCCGGATCAATTTTCCGTTTTTGATCAAACTTTTCTTTCAATTCCGGATGATTTTTTAGATACTCAACTGCTCTTGGCTCAAAACCATATGGTGAGAAGTATTCTCGTCTTTCAAGTATCTCATCAAAAAAGTTCCATTGAAAAAAAGAATCTGCCCCTTTTGGTTCAAGCATTTGGACTATATACTTATTCGCATCTTGGTTTACTGGTATTTTAATATCCCCCTTATAGATTTTCATCCATCGTTTTTCGGTTCGCAATTCTATATTGTTGATAGGGCGATGACCTCCAGTCTGATAGTTTGAGAACTCAAATTTATCTATAAAATATACTTCGGCCATGCAGACCGTGTCGCGCTGAATAACCTCAAATTTGACATTATTGAGCCTCAACCTTTCAATTACTTCATGCCATGCAAATGGAACAATATAATAATCAGGTGCTTCAATTTGAGCAGTAGTAACGAGTGTATTGTAAAAGGGGATTTTTTTGTTATATGGTTTTTCCAAGTCATACCCAAAAGTTTGGGCACCGGTTAGGCTGCTATTTTTCCATAGGGCTTCATAGCCTTTAAACCAAATACTATCAACTTGTGTAGTATCGGTTTCAAAATTAATTTCAAAAACTGACTGATTACTAACCTTTTTATTGGCAGCAGCGCGATATTGTCCTATTGGAAAATGGTATTTTTTCACCAAACCAAGCAATTGTTCCAAAAAAGCATAAGTGGCCTTCACCCGCAGATCGTAAGTTTTATACGAATGAGTTTCGGTGAGAAATGAAATGGTATTGAAAAGTGTGGCATATCCGGTTGAATATTTTGGTGAATCGTAGAAACCGAAAATCCCGGTAGAAGGGTCGTCAACTACCCAGTCTTTGGTTTGTACATAAGGTGCCATTTCAAAACCAATCTTGGTCATTTTATTGTGAAACTCCGGCATCAGCACATCACCCATAAAATTCCCCAATGGTTCAGACAGAAAACGAGGATTGGAATGTATGAGTGTGATTACGTACTGGTGTTCACTTCCGTCGGTGGTGTGGGTATCTACAAATACATCCGGATTCCATGCATGAAAAATCTGAGCAAAACTTCGGGCATTGTATGAATCAGCTTTTACGAAATCGCGATTCAGGTCCAGGTTTCTTGCGTTGCCTCTAAAACCGTGTTCTAGGGGAAAAATTTGGTTGGCTCGGTTGTATGAACTTCGCATGAGAGCCCCGCCAATATTGTATATAGGAATGATGCACAAAACAGTACTATCGAGCAGTTTCATTTTATCATCCTTATTGGAAAGAAGGTCAGCAGCAAGCCACAACGAAGCATCTACACCTTCAGGTTCTCCTGAGTGAATGCCGTTGTTTATCAGCATGATCCTACGGTTTTTCTTTTTAATTTTAACAGGGTCAAACTCACCATCAGAGCTAATGACAAATAGATGAAGTGGCTTACCTACATCAGTATAGCCATATTCAATGAGCTTTGCTTGCTTGTACATTTTGTCAAGTTTCTGGTATTCAATAATCACAGAGTCGTAACTTAGCGTACGTTGTTGATTGAATACCAAGAAATCTTGCGCACTTGAGTTAAAAAAAGTCGCAAAAAAAATAAAAAAACTGAGGAAGGTGAGTTTACTTAGTTCCATAAATAATTACTGAGCCGGCTATTTCGCGTACCATAGGTATGCGCTCCAATGATTTACCGAGTTTATCAACAAAAGAAATAAGAGACTGAGGTACATTAGGATGTAAAAAATCGTATGGGAACAACTCAATATTATTGAATCCGGTTTTGGCCATAAGTTTTGCAAATGGCCAACGAACAACAGCAGTTTCATCTGGAGAGTCGCCCAGCCATTTTTTTATGAAGGGTACATTTTTTTGAATAAAAATCTGTGGATTGAGCATATTGGGTTCCGCAAAAATGATCCGTCCACCCGGTTTCAATACACGATATATCTCAGACAATGCTTTATCGAATTGTAGATGGTGCAAAATTGAACTTCCATATACCACATCAAAAGTATTATCTGCAAAAGAGAGAGCCATCGCATCTTCAAGCCTGAAATCTACATCAGGAAGCTTTTTGCGGCCTTGGTCAAGCAGTTCCTGAGAAATATCGATGGCAGTAATGAGCGAATAAGTAGCAAAATAAATTTTTTCAGTAAACAGTGCCGTACCGCAACCTATTTCGAGTGCGTTGGTAGTGCGGTTTAGTTTACCAAGATCAATAAAGAAATTGGCTCTGCGTTGTGCTCTCAATTTTCCGGCCGGACTGCTCCAACCCCAAACTTCTTCAGCATTTTCGCTTATTTTCTTTCCATGTTCAATTTCGTTAGCAATTTTCTTATCAATTTCCATTTTGAAATATTTATGATAGTCACTTTACAATTTAATAAATTAAAATACAGAAGCTGATCAAGATTACAAAATTTGATATAAATAAGCCTCTTCATCGTCGCCCAAACGGTGCAACAATTTAATTTTCTCCGGGTACTTTCGTTGAATGTAAAATAAATAGCGTTGTATGGTATTTATTGTATATTCTGTTTTCTGCGTTTCAAATTTGCGCAATCTGGCGTCTACAACGTACTGAACATTATTTTCATACAATTTATTCAATAAATCGTCGGGGTCTATGACACTGATTTCAACTTCGTGACCTTTGTTTTGGGCTTCTACTGTATCAAATTCTTTTTCGAGCAGCGTCAGATCATTGGCAGCCACCAAACCACTTTTTTCCATTAGTTTATTTAAGACAGTATCAGCACTATGCGTATATATTTCAAAAACATAGGTAGCCACGCTGTTTCCTTTATCATCTTTCTGATTAGCTGTAAGAAAGCCTACATTTTCTGTTTGCCACTTCATATAGTACGGCTGCATACTCACAACTTTTTCCCAGTCTTGAGCCCTTACGATGTAATAATTGTTTCCCAATTTGTTTAACTTAGCTTTCAGACTGTCAAGTGGCAAAGTAGGCAAATTGTACATTCCATAAAACCTTCGGTTGGTATATACAAACGAAATGCTGGGTTTCCGGCATCCAATGGTAACAGAATCAGGCACATTCTCGGCTGCATACTGGCTCATATGTATGTAGTTAATCCAATCAGGTGAAAAACCATATAATAAATCGCCTCTAAGATTGTGCGATATGGTATCTGAGTACGACTTAGTTTTGAGTATTGTACGCTGTAGGCTAGCAAAGATGAGCACTACAGCTATGAGTGGGAGTAAATATTGCATGAATGCCAATCGCTTATTTTTTCCGGCATAATAAAAAGCAGATAAAACAGCAACTACAATAAGCGGAAAATAAATAATGATAAGGCGCCTGGAATCCCAGAGGGTTTGAAGCGCAAGAAAAGTAGCTCCCAGCATGACTGCCAAATACAAGTATATAAACAATACTTTGAGATTACGTTTGAAAACATGAATAATTCCGAGTATCAAAATACCATAAACCAGAAATACCAGAATATTTTGCACGTCAACTATTTCTTCGCGTAGCCCAAAAAAGGCAAAGAGGTGCTTAGATAAATATAACCCGGAGTTGTTCCAGAATCGTTCAATAAACCCAACAATATCTTCGTTGCCACGTGCAGGGTCATACGGATGTTTCAGAAGCAAGGTACCACCTTGTGCCTCAATCTGCGAAGTAGAATTTCCCCAAAGCAACAATTTGAGACCAGTCCATAAACTATAAAATCCTACAAACGAGCCCAAGCTGAAAGCCAGGGGTTTCCACGCTTTGAGTAATATATAAAACAAAGCTAAGGCAACTGGCGCAGCAAATGCAATATTTTTGGTAATAGATAAAAGAAAGAGCAATAAACCTGTAATTACATGATACTTCCAATGCTGTTGAATTTGTATCTCAGCATTTTGGGTTTTCCAAACTTTCTCAAACAAAAAATAAAATAAGCCCATTTGCAAAGCCAGAAAGAAGGCTTCAGAATAAGTTTGGCTTGCATAATAAAGCACATATGCATTTAATCCCACTATAAGCATAGAAGCAACTAGTACAAAAGGCGGGATTGAATTTTGTAACGACTTGAAAAATAACCTTATATGTAAAAGTATAAAGGCAAAAGAAACAAATTTGAGCAGAGCCAGATTTATGCCAGCAATGGCTACAAATATAGACAGAACCATGGGATACAATGGCCCTTGAAAACTGGGGTACTTGAATTCCGAAACAAAATCTGCAGCACGAATCACATATTCAGAATCGTCGCCCCCAACACTGCTTTTCAAATCGAAGGTAAGGAGCGTAAAAATAAAAGTGGATGCAAATGCAACCAGAAATACAAGATTAAGAAATTTCTCGGAGCGAAAATCTAAAGATTGTAAAAAATCTACATGCTCTAATGCTCGCTTCTTAGTGTTATTTTTAGATGCACCAGGTTGATTTGCAACATTTTTAGGTGCATTAATATTTTTTATTTTGTTTGTAGGCTTCATGCATATGAGTTTGAGGCGCTAAAATAGGTGATTTACTTGTCATGAGCAAAGCCAATAAGCAAACAAAACAGATGATTTTGAAAAAGGGCTTAACTAAAGACAATAAGCGATTTCATTTTGGAAACAAGAATATCCAAGTTAATAGGTTTGGTTACGTAATCGTCGCATCCAACTTCATACGCCCTATCTTTTTCGGAAGCCATAGCAAAAGCAGTTTGTACAATGATGGGGATATCATGATTAATGCTTTTAATTATTTCGATGGCTTGATATCCATTCATAACAGGCATCTGAATATCCATGAGAATGATATGAATATGGTTGTTTTTTTTTACAAAATCTACAGCCTCTTGTCCGTTATTGGCTCTAAAAATGTGAGCGCCGGTGCGTTTGAGGGCTACCCTAATAAGCTGATAGTTGATCTCCTCATCTTCAGCAATTAGAATATTCACATTTGTCCAATTCGGCAATTCTTTATTCATATTCAATAAATTCGCTAATATCCAAGTATAATTCGCAAGGCGAAAAACGGAAATTTCAATTTATAATTAATAATAAAACAGTATTCAAAGATAAATACTTTATTTCCGAAAAATAGACATTTTTTACAGTTTAGCAAATATTATTGATTTTTTGCGATTTTGCTTAGAATAGAAATAATGGTTTAAGCTACGCTCTTGGCTTCATAACCTATAGCCACAATTTTAAAGGGCAATCCATCGGTATTTAATATAGGTGCTAAAATGGCTTTATACCTTTTTTCTTTATCGCCTACCTGTATTTCCCAACCCGATTCAATAATTTCGCCATCGCGCAATCTGCTCCACATAACGTTAAATTCATCAATGGTGTTAAATGGAATTTGAAAAATGCCCACCGCAGTTTTACCAAGCATGGCATCTTTAGATTTATCAAAAAATTCGGCGAACAAATCGTTGGCAAATATAAGTACTCCTTCAAGGTCAAACTCGGCCATCAGGCTTATTTTGTCAACCGCATTCAACAAACTTTTTATTTCGGAATCCTGCTGAGCGAAACGTTCTTGGGTGGCTTGCAACTCTTCCATGTTTATGCGCATCTCGTCTTCTTGCAAAAGCATATCTTCAGATTGCTGTTTGGTTTTAACGAGTAATTTGTTGGTCTGATCGGCTATTTTTACAGAAGAAACCGTAGATGCAATATTCTCGGCCAGCGTTTCAACAAATGCAATTCGGAAAGGCTCGAGCTTATGAAGCATGGCTATTTCAATCACACCGTATAATTTATCTTTGTAAATAAGGGGTACAAGTACTATCTGTTTGGGCTTTGTTTCGCCCAGGCCTGATGTAATGTAAACATACGAATCGGGTACTTGATTAACGATGATGGTATTTTTCTCGATTGCGCATGTACCTACGAGTTCATTTCCAAAATCGATGACACGTTTCAGATATTTACGTTTTGAGTATGCAAAGGCACTCACCAATTCCAATTGTTTTTTATCGCCTTCAATATCTGTGACTATGAATAAAGCTCCTTGCACTGCTCCCACGTATTGTGTCAATTCGCTGATAACATTGTATGCAAATTCTTCAATATTGTCGTTGTTTTGGCGAAGAATATTGCCAAACTTAGCCAAACCTTCGGTAGTCCAGTTCCTACGATGATCTTCGTCTCTGCGTTTATCTTCCAAATTTTCAGCATCTATAAGACTCTGGCGCATGGCCAAAAGGGCATTTCCAAGAGAATCGTCTTTGCTAAGTGTTTCATATTCAGCATCAAGCTTGCCTTTACCTATCTGATTAGCGAATTCTGCCATCTTATTGAGGCTATCCAAAATCTGATTGAGTGAACTCGAAACTTTTCCTATTTCATCATTTCGTTCGGGCAATTTTTCCATCTGTATCTTGCCCAAAGATATTTCTTCTGCTATATCGGCAACTTTGGAAAGGGGCTTTATGAGGTAATTCAGGAAAAACACAATGATTAACCCACCAGAAAGCAACATCAGGAAACTAATGGTTATCATTTTTATTCTGAAAGACATAGCCTCATCAGCAATTTCAGATTTCAATGTAGAAGATAACACATAGAAAGATGAACGGAGGTTTGTGAGAGCTACAGGTTGTCCGATAATAAGTTTATCGTTTAAATCGTGTCTTGCAATCTTATTGCTTTGAATATCCACCAAAAGCTCTACAGATTCGGTATATACCTGATTTATATTCTGACCTACAAAAAAAGGTTGATTAGAATCGTAAATAATAATCCCTCTGCTATTTGTAAGTTGCCAATGAGTATGAATACTTTCATTGCTGTAGGTAAAAAAATCTTTCAGTGGTGCATTGTTTACAACTACGGCCACTACGCCTTTAAACTCATTGTTGAGCATTATAGGGGTGGCTTGCCAGAAAAGTAATTGCTCTACCCCATGAAAATTTAGAAATTCGGGTGAAGTAATTATATCACGCTGAAATTTACGCGGTTGTAAATAAAAATCGCCTTTCGGCTCTGAATCCAGATTAAGCAATTTCTCAAATCTGATTTTGCCAGATGGATCTCGCCAAAAATGAACTGCAAAACGGCCAAATGAATCGAAATAATCACGTATCTGATTAGTTGTATCTGAATAGCTAATAATTCCTTCTTCAAGCACAAGATTTACACCGATTATATTTTCGTTGGTGCGCATGTAATTTCGAACCACCGGAAATATTTCGTCGATGCTTAGAGCCATGGGATAGATAGGATCGAAAGCTGCTTTTATTTGTGCAGACAAATAATTATTAAAATCGAAACCTTGTTTGTAATGAGATTGGGTTAGTACTGCAATTTCAGAAGACTTAGAGCTGATACCGGCTGTATGCTGATTTTCAAGGCTATTTAAAGTAGAAACATAGGAAACCGAAGCTAAAACGGACATAACCACGGTAGCGGTGATGCCAACCAGCATGCCTATTTTGAACTTTATACTTCCTGAAATTAGTTTCAGCTTCATTGTCCATTTGTTTTATTGCCTCTCAATTCCTCTATAGCCTTTTTGTAGTTCATTTCGGCTACTTTGTAAGAGGTTATATCAAAACTCACCACTACTATCCGGTTTACTTGTTCATTCTTGTCGAGTACTGGAATATAATACTCAGAGAAATAGAAAGTTTTATTTTTAACTTCGTATCTATAAACCCTCTGTTGTGTAATACCTGTGCGTATTTTACTCCACAATACGTGATATTTCAGATAGTTCTCAATTACGGCCATATCTTTATGCATTTTTCGCTTCATGTCCTTTTCTTCAAGTTCGAGAAGGCTCATCATTGGTTGGCTCATGCTTATGAGATTGGTTTCCAAGTCGTATTCTGTAAGTAAAAGGTTTCCACCAAGTGCATTCATAATTCCGTCGAGGCCGTCAAGCTCCGAGTTGCTGAATTCAACGCTTTCTTTGTACAAAACCAGGCTCTCAATCAGCTGTTTTTCATTACGTTCAGCTTCTTGTTTATATTGTTCAAATTGTTTAATTGTATCTATTTCGCTGGTTTTATTCCAACTCAGATTCAGAATTTTCAAAAGGTTCTTATTTTTATCAAGTATTGGTTTGTATATTTCCGACATGTAAAGACGTTCGTCTCCAAATTGCAATTCGAAATCTCGCGAAAGCATATTACCACTGGCGAGTTCGTTCCAGAAATTTTCAAAATCGCGGCTATCGGTGATGGTTGTATAGTTTCTCAGATTCTTACCGAGTACATCATCGTTAATTCGATAAGTTTTCTTCAAAATGTCATTCACTTGCAAAATTGTACCGCCTTTATCGAAAATTGCAACACAAACTGTATCATTGAGCGATTCCATAAATGCATCATACATAGCTGTATTTATATAACTATCTGTTTGTAGATTGACAAGTTGCAAGAAATAATTTTGCATTTCGAAATTGGTAATTTGCAATTCGTGTGTTTTGTGGTTGAGTTGCTGATGTATTTCTTTGTAGGTGGTAATATTGAGCGCTATAACCATAACTTTGTAAAAAGCTCCATCAGTATCGTAAAGCGGTGTATAGGTTTCCTTGAAGTATAGATTTTCTTTGCTGACTTTAATTCTCGAAATTACATTTTTCACAATACCGGCCTTCAAGTCGTTCCAGAATTGGAAATAGGATACTTCGTCAAAATCTTCAATTTCGCAAAAATCAGGATGATGGATTCCGGTGAGTACTTCGCGGGAAATTCCGAGTAACTTAAGTGTATTGGTGCTTATTTCGATAAGCGACCCAAACTGATTGAACTCATAGGTATAAGCAGCATTATCAATGGCAAGAATCAAACCTTGCATTTTGAATTCTTTGCGTGCCGATTCTTCTTGTGTAGCTTGCAATTCTTCAAGATTCTGCCTCATTTCTTCCTCTTGCGATGCCAGCTCTTCTGATTGTTTCTTAGACTGTTGCAAAAGCAACACGGTACGTTGATTGATGAGCACTGATGAAATGGTAAGGGCGATGCTTTCAGCAAGTTTTTCAACAAATCGAATTTTAAAATCTGCGATTTCTACCAGGGATGCAATCTCAATTACACCTACAATATTATTGTCATATTTAAGCGGAACTATAAGCAAATTGCGGGGGGAAGTATTGCCAATACCAGAGGTGATAGATAGGTAATCTTCGGGCAAATTGGTTAAATGGATAATATCGCCTTCAACAGCGCACATGCCTACAAGACCTTCTTTCAGTTTCACTTGCTTCTGCAAATATTTCTTTCGGTTGTATGCAAATGCAGCTACAAGCTCAAGATATGGATCGCGTTTGTTTTCGTTCTGATATAAAAAAATACCACCTTGTATGGCCTCAAGATATCTTATAAGCTGGCTTATAATACTATGCGTAAGTTTACTTATGTCATTGGTATCTTTGCGCAATAAATCGGAAAATTTGGAAAGGCCAATATTAGTCCAGTTTCGTATTTCGTCTTCTTGTCGTCTGTTCTTTTCTTGCTCTTCAGCTTGGTATAGTTCATTACGCATGTTGAGCAAGGCATTTCCGAGTGCATCATTCTCTGACAATACGGTGTACTCAGCATTTAAATTGCCTGCACCTATTTCTTTAGCAAAACTGGTGGTTTGTCTAAGTCCGTCTATAATTTTATTGATATAATTGAGCATCAGATGCAACTCAGCCGATGCTTCAATAGTAGGTATTTTTGTTATAAAAATATCGCCATTCGAAACCTTTTCAAGTAAAGTGTTGATTTGCATAAGTGGACGTACCAATCTTCTGGAAAGCAGGTATGACAAGAAAAAAGCCAATAAAACACCAAGAAATGTGAGTATATAAAATGTAAATCTCTGGTTCTGAAACAAATCTTTGTATGATTTTGCAGAAACCAGCGATATAAGCGCCCACGATTTTCCGGTATTTCCAACTAAGAAAGGTGTAACACATATTTGTTGTTGTTCCTGCATGAATTCCAATTCGTTTACGAATGTGAATTGGCGACCGCTCGGAATTTTGTCAATGACTTTGTGTTTCAAATTGAGCTCGCGATACATTTCACCAAACTGAGCATTCACATTTCGGTCTTCATGGTGGGCAACAATCTGTCCGTTGTCTGAAATAATAAAAGAAGATGATTCCGAAACTGTATTTCCGCCGGCAATCATTTGCTTGAGCTGATTTATAGGAATATCATATCCAACGACTCCTACAAAAACTCCATTGCTGAAAATGGGCACAGCCACCGAAATACACCATACTTCGTCTCTTACATCTCCTGTGTAAGAATAGCGGGTAGGCTCAATAATCACTTCGCGCTGTAAACTTCTTACTGTAAGATATTTATCGTTTTGGAGAAGAAAATTTTCTCTGTCAATATTGATATTTTCCTGCCCTACAAAGTTTTTGTATTTATAAAAAGAAAGAATAAAACGTCCTGAATTTTTTTCATCCGGATTTACATATTGTTTGTCTAATGAATCGAGAGCCATAGGTTCCCAAATCATCCATGCGCTGATGGCAGAGTTATTGCCTTCGAGTGTTGCTCCCATCAGGTGAGTGAAGAATTTTCGTCTTTCTGCAGTACTTACAGTATTATATTGCGATGAAAGTTCAGACAATTGTCTTGCCAATTGAAAAGTTTTATCAATCTCGTTAGAAATAAGTTTGGTCTGTGAGTTGGCAGTATTTATGAGTTCTGTAGATTGCCAACCCGAAGAAATATTATTGAGTATCAGCTCGCTATAAAAAACAATAAGCCCGAGTACAATAATAGCACCCGTACCAAAGAAGGTAAAAATAGCCAGGCTTATGGTTCGCAATCTGAGTTTCTTCATATCAAATATAATTTGCTAAAATAAGTAATTGCAGGTTAAAATTATCACAAATTCAGAATTTTGAAACATTTTTAGATAAAATTTGTAAATTAATCTCGTATGAGCGATTTCATAGACTTCCTAAACATTTGTTGAGTGCGCATAATGCAGTATTATTTGTTGAATTTTGGTAAAAGCTTCCTGATCTTTTATTATAAATTCATTTATATTTTCTCTATTCAATTGGTAAATAGCTTCCAGATCATTTTTAGCAGATAGAATGATGGTTCGAATGTTTTTATTGGTAGCCTTAATATCTTTCATAATCTCCAATCCGTTTCGGGCTGTATTTGAATGGTTGTTGAGATAATAGTCCATAATAACAAGCTGAGGGTTCAAGTGGAGATTGTTGAGGGCATCTTCACCATTCTGGAAAGGCACTATCTTAAACTCTTTCAATTCAGATAAATAGTCTTTTAACATTTCCAGAAAAACCCAATCATCATCTACTATGAAAACGGTAAGTTTATCATTCATACATTACTTTATTTTAGTCCAGTCATCTATCAATCCTTCAAGCAGATGCGCTGCATGCATCCACATAATTTCAATATTACCGGCTTTTGCATTTACACTTAATCTAAATTGTTCGTTATCAATATTTTGTTCTATTTCAAGTGCGGATATGTGAATTTGCTTCATGCCCAAATAATTCATAGTACTTTTGATAGAGTGGGCAATAGTACGAACTTTTTTCCAATCATTATTCACGCAAGCTTCCTTCAATCCATAGATTTGTAAAGGAATTTGCTCCAGATACAATCTCAGGATGTCAATCATTTTAACGTAATTGTGGTTGTATAACGAAAGTAACATACTAAAATCGAAATCATTGGCAGTAAGAATACTGTTTGGAACATTTTCAGTACTATCTGCTATCGTAGTTTTCGGAATCCCTAAATTCAACTTATTACCTGAAAGCAATTTCTGAATTTCGGCATATAGTTCGTTTGGTATGAATGGTTTGGTGAAGTATGAATTCATTCCTATTTCCAGACATTTTTCGGCCTCATCTTTGAGCGCATGTGCAGTGAGAGCGATGATAGGAACTCTACATGCAGGTTCGTTTAAATGGTTTCGTATATATTTGGTGGCTTGCATGCCGTCCATTACTGGCATTCTAATGTCCATTATCACTATGTCTATTCTATTGGTTTGCATCATTTCTATCCCCTCTTTACCATTGTTGGCTATAAGAAAGACTAAGTTTTTGTCAAAAACCTGCAAACTATCAATAAGTAGCCGTTGATTTATAAGATTATCTTCAACCACTAGTACAGTATACTTATCAGAATTAATGGATTGAACTATAGACAGACCTTTGGGTATAACTTCGCTTTCGGAATTTCCCAATTTGAGTTCTATGATAAATGTAGTACCTAAGTTGGTTTTGGATTCTACATGCATTTCTCCCCCCAATCCTTCTATTAGGAATTTGGCAAGTGATAAACCAATACCCGTGCCAAGCGGATTGATGTATACACCGTTCTCAATTTTTCCGAACTGGTTAAAAAGCATGCTAATTTTTTCTTCGGGAATGCCAATACCAGTATCTTTTATATAAAACTCAATTTTATTTTCTATACGCCTTCTTACCCCATATTCGATAAATCCCTTTGGAGTGTATTTTATTGCGTTAGATATGAGTATAAGCAATACTTGTTTTAGCCTAATATGGTCGGTAACAAAAGTATATCCTTCCGGAAATTCAATATTTACTTTTCGAAGTTCAACATTATTATTATTGCCAAATATTTTGATTTGGTTTTCGATAGAGACCTGCAAATCTTCGAAAAACTTACTCATAACCACTGGCTTAGGGTTCAGGATGAGCTGCCCAGACTGAATTTTTGCAATGTCAATGATATCATTTATCAGAAAAAGCAAGTTGCGGGTGTTGCTGCTGATAAAGTCCAGATATTCTTCTTTCTGGTTTTCAATCAAATCTTTGGATTGAAGTAGTTTTGTGAATCCAATAATGGCATTAAGAGGCGTTTTTATTTCATGGCTCATATTGGCCAGAAATATAGATTTTATGTGATCTGCTTCCTCGGCGCGCAATTTTGCAGTATTGAGGTTCTCTTCGAGCAGTTTTTGTTGTGTTATATCTTGTATAATGCCTTGAACTTTGAAATTTTTCTGTTTCCCATTATTGTTGGATGCTATTAGCTTGGCATGTCTGATGCCGGCCAATGGATGATTTATTACAAATTCGACTTCAAAATCCTTGTTATTGAGTATAGAATCATCGAAAGAAATAAAAATTCTTTGGGTATCGTCTTTAGAAAGATTCACAAAAAGATCCTTTATTGTAAATAAATCTATATCAGACTCTACACCTAATATATTTTGGGTTTCGTCGCTAGTTCTTATGGTTGCATTGCTTTCTATATATTCCCAGTGACCTATTTTAGCAATGCGCTGTGCTTGCCGCAACCTTTCTGATGCCAACATGGCAGTCTCGTCCTTTATATATGCTATCAAACAATCAGACAAATATGAACCAGCAAGCTTTAAAAAGTCGAGTATTAAATCGGGAATTATGTATGGTTTGGTGGAATGAACAATCTGTACAGCCCATATATGGTTCTCAACATAAATCGGAATATATACCTGATTGATTTTAACTTTTACCGAAACACCTTCATCTTTATTTATCCAGTTACTTACGAATGCAATTAAATATTTGTCAGTAAATACGTTGACGAAAAATTTTTCAACAAAATTGCTAACCAATGGCGTATTTGAATGAAAATAGGCCAAATTAAAAGTATCGGTCACATATGTATGTTTACTAAAATATTGGTTGGAAGGATGATAAACCAATGAAACAGCTTCGGCATTACATTGTGAATTTATAATAGATAAATATTGATCAACTTTTTGCTGAATGGATAAATCGGAAGATAACAAAGTTGAAATTTCGATAAGAGCAGACCAAAGATTTGATATATTACCGCCGGATGATGAGTTATCTTGAAGATTTTTTTCCATGCTCAGCTCAAATTAAAGATGCGCAAGATCGCATTTTATACCTATTACCAAAATATCATCCACCTGATCTCGGCTTCCCTTCCAATCTGTGTAGGACTGATGTAATATGTTTTTTTGTTCGTCGAAAGGTTTGAGATGTATATCTACCAAGAGTTCCTGCATTTTTTTTGCCATGAATTTTCGGTCTTTGGGTCCGCCAAACTGGTCGGCATATCCATCTGAGTAAAGATAAATAACATCATCAGGCAAAAAAGTATCTTCTATACTATTGAACGACACCTCGTTCTGATGGTACACACCTATAGGCATGCGGTCAGCATCAAATTTAGTTAGCTCACCATTTCTTATCCGGTACATGCCATTATTGGCTCCTGAGAACTGAAGTGTACTGTTGCTTCTATCGAGTATCACCATTGACATGTCCATTCCGTCTTTGGTTTCAGTACCCGTTTTATTCAATTGGTGCAAAGATTCTATCACCTTACGGCGCAACTCATTGAGCAGTTGGTCTGATTTAAAATTAGGGTTTACGGTGATAATTTCGTTGAGGAAAGAAATGCCAAGCATACTCATAAGAGCCCCAGGTACACCATGCCCAGTGCAATCTGCAGCAGCCACAATGATGCGCGAACCCACTTGTCGCGCCCAATAAAAGTCGCCACTCACAATATCACGTGGGTTGTAATAAATGAAAAACTGATTGATAGAGCCTTTTATAATTTCAAGTGGGGTAAGCAATGCTTGCTGTATGCGCGATGCATACTGAATACTATCAACAATTGCTTTTCTTTGTTCCGAAATTTTATCGCGCTGTTCAATCACATAATCGCGTTGTATTTCAATTTCATCACGCTGAGCTGTTATTTCTTCCTTTTGTTGCTCAAGCGCATGGTTCTGAAGGTTGATTTTATCGTTTTGAAGTTGAATTTCATCGCGCTGCTTCTCAATTTCTTTTTTCTGAGCAAAAAGCAAAGCATTGTCGCGCTTTTTTTGTTGGTAGTTTTTGAATATAAGAAAAGCAACAGCAATCATTAGCAGCAACCCAACCGAAACGGCATTTCTGATAAGTTTTTGTCTTTGCAATTCAGCTTGACTTTTTATATCTTTTTCGTGCTGCTCAAACTCAATCTGCTTTTGTTTTTGGTCGAATTGATACTGCATGGCCAGCTGAGTGATTGTCTTTGTCATTTCTTCGTTGTTGAGGCTATCACGCATTTGCTGCGAAAGGGCCAACATATCAAATGCATTCTGATAATCGCCTGTAGCGGCATATGCCTGGCTCAGATGATAACTTGATTCTCGTTTTATATCCATCAGTTTCATCTGATTTCCCATAGAAAGTGCTTGTTGCAGAATTATGATAGCATTTTTGAAGTCCTTCATTTTGTTGTATATACTGCCAATATTGTTGTATCCAACAGCCATTCCCTTTAAATCACCAATTTGTTCCATGAGTTGGGCCCCTACCCTATAGTTATTCAATGCATCGGCCGTTTTGTGCATGCGTTTAAAAACTTCGCCCAAATTGTATCTGGCGGAGGCTTCAATTTGTTTGATTCCAAATTGTGTGCTCATATCTAATGTTTTCTGAAAATAATTGAGCGCTTCAGCCAAGTGTGAAGTATCTTTGTCAGCCATTTTAAGGTAAACATTTCCGAGGTTGTTGTATATTTGGGTTATGCCTACCATATCCGAAAATTCTTCACGTATTTTCAAACTTTTGAAATAATAATCGAGACTCGATTCGTAATTTTCTTGTTTCAGGTGAATATTGCCAACATTGTTCAGTGTAGTAGCCATGCCGGCTATATCGCTAATTTCTTCGCTTATACGCAAGCTTCGCAGATAAAAATCAAGTGCTTTGTCGTATCCACCTTGTTTTTCGAAAATATTTCCAAGGTCGTTATATACAAAGCCTATTCCCCTTTTCTCGCCAATTTCTTCAAAAAGAACGAGAGCCTTGTTTAGTTTTTCGAGAGCAGTGGTATAATCTCCCTTATTTAGGTGTACCGTGCTGATGGTATAAAGTGAATACCCAATCCATTTTTTGTCACCCAGTTCTTCGTTTATGCGCAGCGAACGTTCGTAGTAATCGAGGGTTTTTGTAAAATCGCTGAAATTAAGATAGATATTTCCAAGATTGTTATAAGATGACGCCAGACCTTCTTTATTTTCTCTATTGTCAGGCTCGTCTTCTACAATCTTCAATCTGATTTCAATGCTTTCTTCAAAACTTTTAATCGAATTATCGGCATCGAAACTATTGAGATAATGAATACCGATGGCATGCAATGCCCGGGCTTTTGCAGCAGGCATGGCATCTGGTGAAGATAAAATCTCGTTTACAAGAGCTTCGGTTTGGTCACTCCTCTGAAGTGCAAGTTCATATGCGTAGTCCGCTTTCAGCCTCATTTGCTCAGATTTGTTGCTGGTTTTGAGGATGAGCGATTTCAATGAGTCAGCTTTGTTTTGTGCAAAAACTGAATTGCATAAAACTGTGATCAGCAGTACTATATATATATGTTTGAATGACTTCATTCTTAAATGTTTATTTACTGATTTTTTTTTGCATATAAAACTAATCATTTACTAAGTTGAAGCCAAATTTATGTTTAACTGGCAAGATATTCAAAATGAACATGAATAAGACTGCCAACAGACTTTGTCTACATGATAAAGCCAGATATTGCAATACTAATATAGACTTTATTTTTTACTCTACACGAAATTGGATTTGAAAAGTCTAATGCAATTTTTTCATTTTGGGAAACGTGTGGGTTATGAACTCAATTATATGTTGTAATACAATTTTTATACCATAGCCCAGGTTAAATGTGAATCATATTTGCAAACCATACAAAAGGATGATTTTCGTCAAGCGATAATTGCTTATTGTATCTTTATATCACTTTCATTTTCAAGGACTTTACTTTTAATATTGGTAAGTTCGCTTCTAAGCAAATCAAGTTCCTTGTTGGTAATATCTATTACAAATTTCAATTTGCGGTGTCGCCCCAATTGTATAACCAATACGATGATTATAGAAATTATAGAAATAAATATGGTTACAGCCAGATATACTTTAAACTGAGAAATCAACTCATTGCGTTGCTCCACATTTTGTTTGGTAACGTTGAGTTGTCGTCTGAGTTCGTCTTCAAGTTGGTGTTTAGATGCTTTGAGGATTGAGTCGCTCACCACTTTCAGAGAATCGTTGAATATTTGAACAGATTGAAGCTCCGATTGCGAAGTATCTGTTTGTAGCGCATTTTTTGATTTAGAATTTACTTCAGATTTTTGTAATTGATTGAGTTTGCTTTTATAAAACGCAATATTTTTTTCGTCTTTCTTTACTGTATATATTTCAATCATATCAATGTAGCAGAGTGTTAACAATTGCACATTATCTTCAAGTGGCAATAGCAGTTCTTCAGCAATTTTGTATTTCATTAGCGCATCTTCTGTACGTAAGATTTTGGAAAGTATGCGCCCGAGGTTAATAAGCCCGGCAGCCTGACTGTGAAATGCTTTGGCTTTGGACATAGCCTCGCAGGCTTTTTCAAGAGGTTCTATTGCATTTTCATGCTGTCCTAGGTCCACAAAAAGCAGGCTAAGTTCTTGGTTAACATCGTGCACGAGATAATTATTTTCTGCTTTATTTGCAGAATATGCAGATTTTTTGAGAAACTGAATGGCAAGCCCTCTCAGGTTTTTTGATTTGTAAATAATGGCTATATCCTTGTAATGATTGGCCGCCTTCTCGTAGGCATTATCTTGCAGACTAATTTCAGCTTTTTGGTTGAGTTGCTCAATTTGTTGCTTTTCCTCAAGAGTCAAAAAAACTGTTTGAGTATACGCCAGTGTACTATATTTTAAGATTAATATACTAAATATGAGTGCTTTTATTATAAATTTCATTACCTATAGGTGCTTGAGTGATGAGTTAAAGATAGGACAGATTTTTAAATTTTTACTCCCATAACTAAAATATCGTCAACTTGTTCGAAGTTGGCTTTCCAGTCTTCAAATTCAAAAACTATGGCTTCTTTCTGTTCCAACAAAGATTTGAAAGAAATCCGTTCAAGCATTTTGTCGAAACGGCTTGATAAAAACTTTTTATTATCTAAACCTCCAAACTGATCTAGTATTCCATCTGTGGTTAAGTATATCATATCGTTAGGTTTAATCTCTATCGTTTTCTCCTTGAATGGGTTTAATGTATCAAAAGAAATGCCAATAGGCATTTTATCTGGCTTGTATTTGGTAAGAATTTGATCGCGAACCAAATATACCGGTTGGTTGGCGCCTGCGTATTTTATGTTCATGGCATGATGATCAATGATGCACAGTGCCATATCCATGCCATCGTGGTTGTTGTAGTAGAAAGATCCCGTTTGTCGCAGAGTTTCTATAAGTTTAGCCCTAAGCAGATCAAGTATATGATTTGCATTCTGGCTACTGGTTTTACTCATTATTTCATTCAGAAATGCAATACCAAGCATGCTCATAAGTGCCCCCGGGACTCCGTGTCCGGTACAATCTGCTACGGCCAAATATGTAAGGTTGTTGCGCTGATTTACCCAATAGAAGTCGCCACTGACTATATCGCGAGGCTTGAATATAATAAAATAATCGGTAAGAGTTTGTTTTAGAAGATCAGCAGGAGGGAATAGTGCTTGCTGAATGCGTTGGGCATAAATAATGCTATCAGTAATTTTTTTGTTTTGCTCGGCAATCTGGTTTATTTGTCTGATTGCAATTTCGTGCTGATGTTCAATTTTGTGCTTCTGTTGCCTGAGAGTTTCAAGTAGTGCTCTTTGGTTCGTAATATCAACGAAACTGATAAGAAAATACTGTTTTCCTCTGATTTCAAAATCGACATGGTTGAGCAGGATTGTCACTTTATTGTCTTTCTCAAGAATCAACTCGCACTCAATACCGTCATTCTGATTGTATTGACGAAGTTGCGCCAAGGAAGAGTCTATATTTAACCTCAGGTATTGAGTAAACTCCTTGCCAATGATATCATCTTCAGAGCAACCCAGCATATTCATTGCCAATCGGTTGGTTTTAACTATTTCATTCGTTTCGGGAATTATGAGAAAAATGCCAGCCTGTATGGTATCAATAATTACTTTAAGAAAACGTTCATTTTCCCTAACTGCTTCTTCTTCTTTGCGTTTGGCGTCTATATCACGAATCAGACAAAAAATCTTTTTATCGCTTTCAGATCCTATTTTACTCAATTCTAACTCAGCTAAAAAGAATTTGCCATTTTGCTTTTTTACCACCCATTCTATAGAGGTTTGTCCCAAGGTAAGAGTTTTTCTCAAGGTTTCGGCCACGCCTTGGCTTATAGACTCGTAAGTGGGTTTTATAAAAAACTGGAGCGGAAAGCCTACCAGTTGGTTTCGGTTGTTGCACTCAAAAACGCTTTGCGCTTGGGTGTTGCAATCGGTAATAATGGAATCTTCGATGATAATAAACGGGGTGTGTGCATTTTCAAAAACCAGCCTGAATTTATTTTCGCTTTGCAGCAAAGCCTGATGTTTTATGGCAAGTTTTTTTTCGATTTCCCGTTTGTTGATGGCCATTTCAATCACAACCCTGAGGTGCTTTTCATCAAAGGGTTTTATGAGAAAACCTAAAGGATCTGTTTTTTTAGCTTCATTTATGATATGAGCCTCTATGGACCCAGTCATAAAAATGACTTTGAGCAAATATTTTTCGCGGATTATATTGGCAGTTTGAATGCCGTTGAGTTTAAATTTGAGGTGAATATCCATGAGTATGAGATCAACGGAATTGCTTTCGATGAATTCGAGCGCCTCTTCGCCGGACTCAATGATAACCATATTGGAATACCCAATCCCCCTGAGCATTTCTTTGAGCAGGATGCTTATGGGCGGGGAGTCCTCCACTATCAAAACCCGTTCATTCTGTCTATCCAGAAAATCCATTTGGTCAAACTAAATATGAATACTTTTGGTTTATACCTTATTTTTCCCGTTCAATTTCAACCCAATAAAAAGTATATCATCTACCTGTTCGTATTTTCCTTGCCACTTTTTGAGGGTTCTATCAATTTCATTTTTTTGTTGTGCTACAGAAATATTTTGTATAGATGTGAGCAATTCTTTAACTTGTTTTCTTGAGAATTTAAGCTTCTCATCGCCACCAAATTGATCTTGAAGACCATCGGTAAACAAATATATAACAATTTCGTTATTGTGAGAATAGTTATAGGTTTGTTTGGTAAATTGTCTGTCCTGTTCTCTTTGCAAACCGCCAATAGAAATATTATCCCCTTTGAATTGATCAAACTCACCATCACGGAAAAAGAAAACAGGGTTTTTGGCTCCGGCAAATTCAAATATCTTGTTATGGTGATCAATCACGCATAAAGCCATATCCATTCCGTCTCTGTTATCGTTGTGCTCCTGATTAAGTGCTTTGCGTATAAGTTTATGCAATGAAAGTAGTATAAGGTCGGCACTGGTGATATCTTCGTAAGTAATTATTTGTTCGAGAAAAGAGTCGGCGAGCATACTCATAAAAGCGCCGGGCACACCATGTCCGGTGCAGTCTATTGCAGCTACTATGGTCATGTTTTTTTGTTTCAGATGCCTATACCAATAAAAATCACCACTCACCACTTCTTTGGGTTTCAAGAATATAAATGAGTCGGGTATAACAGTTTTCAAGCCTTCGGTATCAAGCAAAAGTGCATTTTGTATGCGGCTGGCATAGGTAATGGATGCAGTTATGTGCCTGTTCTGATTCTGGATTTCTTCTTTCTGAATGATTATTTCTTTGTTAGCAACTCCTAGTTCTTCCTTTTGTTTTAGAATTTCATCTTTCTGTTTGTTTATCTCCTCATTTTGCAAAACAAGCTTGTGGTTTGAACGGTTGAGTTTGCGGCTGCTGGTATAATAATAATATCCGAAAAATGCTATAAATATCAATCCTCCAAGCAAGCTATATGTTTGTATACGGCTCCTCTTCAGTTCTTCATTTTTGAGTGCCTGGTCGCGGCGCAAAATTTCAATTTCCTTTTCCTGCCTTTGCAATTCCAGACTTACTTGCATTTCAGTAAGTCTCTCCTTCTCTCTCTCTTCGGTTATCTCATTCATGGTGGATACCAGTTTCTCAAGATTGGTGTTTGCCTCTTTCAGATTGCCATTTTCTGAATATAAAGTAGATAAAAGGGCGTAGCTACTCTTATACTCTTCCAGAAACCCGCTGTTAGCTTCTATGGATTTATGAGCGAAATCTATGGCTTTATTGCTATTTCCTTGTTGATATGAAAGGTGGGCAAACTTATTATAAATGAGCGTAATGTTTTCATTCTGATTTGTTTCTTGACTAATGATAAGTGCCCTGTCGTAATAATCTATTGCTTCAGCATATTCTTCATTCTCGAAATGCATATCACCGTAAAGTACATATATTTCGGCAACTCTGTCTTTGTCTGCTTCAATTTTATGGCGTATCAGTGCTTCTTTCAATTTAAGTTTGGCACCATCAAAATCTTCTTGCTGTATTTTTAGTTTGGCTAAGTGAAACAAAGATTCTGCAATGTCCTTATTTACTTTGCTTTTCATGCGATAAGCCAAAGCACTCTCAAGTTTTTGTTTAGCGGTTTCTATTTGCTCAAGCTGAAGATATACAAGCCCAGCGCGATCGTCGGCAAGTGCTATTCCCGAAAAATTATTTGTTTGTTTGAATAAGTCGGCGGCTTTGCTATAATACTCAATAGCCACTTCTTCCACCTTTTGAATGGCATAGAGGTTCCCGACATGTATATAACATATGCCCATTTCATTTTTATCGCCAAGCTGATCGAACAACTTAAAAGCTTTGAAATAATAATCCATGGCCAAATAGTATACCTTTTGCTCGTTGTAAATAGCTGCAATATTCTGGAACATACTGGCTTGCAAATGAGGCAAATTCAAGGATTCGGCCAGAATCAAGGCTTCTGCGGCAATTTCGATAGCTAAATAAGGTTTATCGGTACGGGCCAACTGAAACATATGCCCGAGTTTTTTAATAGCCACGGTATCTTGCCCATTCTCTTGAATATGCTGCTCATACTCAATACGCAGAGAGTCGAGATCTGCCTGAGCCGATGCTTGTGAATGAAACAAAAGAATGAATGTTATATAAACAAATACACTCCAGATATGGACTAAAAAATATTTCATCTGGTATTAATTCTCAAAATATAAACTTAATTTCCGATGCAGTATGTTAATGGTAAAAGTAACTAAATTGTTTTTAAATAGAAAGTATGTTTCACGATAATACAAAAAACCATTCAGTATTTTATAAGTGAGGGAAATATAGAAAAGTAAATAGAAATTTAAAACAGATTTCAGATTGAAATACCTACAACCAAAATATCATCAATCTGCGATGTTCCGTGCATCCACTTATCCATTTCATTCTCAAAAATAGTATATTGCTGTTGCATAGGCAAGCAAGCGGTTTGGTTGAGTAAAAGTTCAAGTCGTTTGGTAAGAAATTTTTTGCCCAAAGGTCCCCCAAACTGGTCGCGATATCCATCGGTAAAAAGATATAATTTATTACCAGGAATGTAAGGAAACGTATTGACTGTAAAAGCAGCCGGAAGCTCTTGCGAATAAAACCCAATAGGCATTTTATCTGGCTTTAGCTTAAACAGTTCATTGGTTTTGCAGGTATACAAATAAGCAGCATTGTTAGCCCCTGCAAATTGTACGATTCCCTCAGATTTGTTTATGGTTATCATAGCAATATCAAGCCCATCTCGTGTTTCCCCGTCTTTTCCGCGCTGATGAAGAGCAAGAATGAACCTCTCGCGCAATTGGTTGAGTAATTCTGCCGGATTCAAATCTTCGAGTCGTTGTATCAGGTCATTGAGATAGGCCATACCCAGGAGGCTGAGAAAAGCTCCGGGAATGCCATGACCTGTGCAATCTGCAACGGCTATAAATGCAACTCCATTTTTGTTGGCAGCCCAATAAAAATCACCGCTCACAATATCTCTTGGTCTATTGAGTATGAAATAATCGTCGAAAAGTGCTTCGAAGAGCAGATCGAGCGGCAACATGGCTTGCTGTATACGACTTGCATACAATATGCTATCGCGCATTTCCTTGTTTTGCTTAAAAATCTGATCTCTTTGGGCTTCAATTTCAGCATTTTTGCGCATTATCTCTTGCTCAGCAGATTTTACATTGCTAATATCGGTATCTACGGCAATCCATCTGAAAATGGTTCCATCGTCGTTGAAAATGGGAGTAATATTGGTCTGATACCAAAAACTTTCGCCTTCAACTACATCGTGGGTTACGTAATTGGCAGATTTAAGGTTGAAATCAAAATTATTGATGATTTCTTCTAAATCTGGACGAACTAAATGCTTGATTTTATTAAAATTAGAACCTTTAAAATTTCGAAATTTAAACTTAAATAACCGCATAAAACCTTCGTTCCACCATTCAAAATCCCCTTTCTCGTTCAGAATTACAAAAGAAGAATCTGCTTGTTTGGTAATAAGTGAAAACTGACGCAATTCATTTACCGATAATTTGAGCATTTCTGCCTGGGATCTTAGTTTGTTGGCTTGCAATTCTATTTCTTCCTTTTGTTTCGTTATTTCGGCGGTGCGATCCTGAATTATTTTCTCCAACTCAATTTTCTTTAACATGTATCGTCTTTGATACATTTTCTGCCCCAAATAAAAAACAACAATGATAACCAACACATAGAAACCGTATGCAGCAAAAGTCCTGTAAAAAGGAGGGCTCACGCCAAAATGAAACTCCGTATCTCCGGTAACCTGCCCGTCTATATTTCTGGCTCTTACTTTGAAAATATATTTCCCCTCAGGCAAAGCATTGTACACTACTACATTCTGAGAGTTCACCATATTCCACCCAATATCCAGTCCTTCAAGTTTATACTCGAAATAGGGTTTATTCCCGGGCACGTAAGTTGGTAATCCGAATTCAAATTTTATTTTACTCCTTTTGTAAGCCAATTCATCATTAAGTATCAACTTATTTGGGCTTATGGTCGAAATTTTGCTCAAGTCAAATTCCATATTCTCTTGGTTCTTTTGGTTCCAAAAGGTTATTTTACTGAAAACTACACTCGGAAGTTGAATTTTTGTCTGCTTATTGAGAATTCTGTTGATGAGCAAAAAATTATCGTAATCACCTATACAATACTCATTTTCATTAATTTCGGCAAAAACAATATTGTCAGAATTCGGGTTATATCCAGCAGAGTATTCGGGAGTGATATTAAAAATCTTATTCTTGTCGTAACAACCAGTATAATAACCACTCACTGTAATAATCCAGATTTTGTCATATTTTCCACTTTTCAATGATTTTATATGCAAACGTTTGCCGTTTATTATACGATTAAACTCCTGCGCCAACTCAAAGCCACCAGCTTTGTCACCACTCGAGTGGACATATTTATAAACATTTTCATTGGCCAAAACAAAAAGATTATTGTGGAACCAAACCGGGGAATACAATTCGTTGGGGGGTAATCCATCCTTTTGGGTAAATCTTGTAATACGTGGGGATTTAAAATCTGAATTTGCATCAAATTGCAAACGGTAGACTCCACTGTTGTCTACTCCCAACCAAATATTCCCGTCGTTATCCTCAGCTATTTGACGAATTTCACCTTCTATATCAGCAAATTTCCCTAGGCTGTCTAGTTTCACTGCATTTTGATCACTTCGTATTTTATACAAATAAATGCCTGAAGGATTGCCAACAAAAAGAATTTTGTGATTAATGCTATACTGATGCGCAAAAAGAGGACTATATATGCTGGCAAGTTGCACAATACGGCTCTCTTCTGCCAAACAAATGCCTCGCAGATATAACCCAAGTAATATTTTGCGATTTTCGGTCAATTTTACTTCAACAAAACCTTGGTTATATATATTTTTACTATCTACTTGGCTGAGTTCGCCAGAATTCATCCCCAGGTTGGTGTCGCTTATATCCAATTTATATGTAGCTCCATGAGTACCTAAGTACAAAACATGATTGAAAAAGTATGCATTGCTAAGTAAGTGTTGCAACCCATCATTGCGCGTATAGCTATTTATCGGAATATTTAGAAACACTTTATAAATTTCATCTTCCGTTGCAAGCCAGAGTGTCTGATTAGCATCCACAAACATTTCATATATTGCGTCCACTGTAAGGCCGTTATTTCTATTCAACTCATAGAGTTTATCGCCGTTTTTAGATACTACTACCATTCCGCCATTGAGCGAGCTATACGCAAAATTTCCATCGGGCAATAGTTCACCCGAATACACCATTTTGGTATTAAAAAACTCACTGGCTGTTGTTTTGAATGCTTGCGTTTTATATGGTGGCTTTTTAGAAGCCAGAAATAAACCATGCTGCGAGGTGGCAATTATAAGATTATCTGCGTTGTAGTTCAAAATACTAGATATCCGGTATTTAGCCAAATCTGCACCTATTGGAGTCAATTTTACAGTATCATTTTCAATGATTGCAATACCAGAGTTTTCAGTAGCAATGAAAATACTATCACCACATTTAAATCCGCTAAAAATGCTAAAATCCTTATCGTGCTTCAGAAGTGTCAGATTATTCTCTGCATACTTAAATACCTTCTTGGTGCCCACAATAAAATAGATTGCCCCCCCATATTCAATGATTTTCCAGACATCACCATTCTTGTCTTTTATCCGTTCAGAAATATTAGTATATCTCAGACCAGCCGGAGAGATGGTAAAATATCCGAACTCGCCGGTTCCACCTACATACAACTTATCATCAATCAATAGCATAGATCTGACCAATGACTTGTTGCTAAGTTTAAAGAGAGTCCAATTATTGCCATCGAACCTCAGCAAACCTGAACCGTTTCCGAAGTACATAACTCCGGAAGAATCTTGAGCAATATCCCAATTCTGAGCACTTGCCCGATGTTGGGCATGCGAGTAGTTTTGTATGATAGGCTTCAATGATTGTATAAAAGGCGCACGGGATTGTGCCCAGATTTGGGATTCGGAGATGAAAATGAGAAATAAAACCAATATTTTTAGCAGTTTGGCCGGCATCCGATTGTAAAGTGTATCATATTTTACACCAAATATTTATAATTTAATACCTATCACAAGAATATCGTCAAGTTGACCATACTCCAGCATCCAGTCACTGATAGTATTATCAAGTATATTCACTTGTAGGGTAAAATCGTGTGGATGCAATTTCACCAAAAGTTCCTTAAATTGTTTAGCCAGAAATTTTCTTCCCGATGGGCCTCCAAATTGGTCAATATAGCCATCTGTAGTGAGATACATGAAATCACCAGGTTTATAAAAATGTTCTGTTTCGGTAAACGAATTATGAATTCTGAACGTAATACCAATCGGCATTTTATCACCACGGTACTCAGTAAGTTCACCCTCCGAAATAAAATAAACACTGTGATAAGCCCCGCTGAATGTTACTTTACGCTCAGTAGTATTTACAATACATAGACTTATATCTAAACCATCTTTTGTCTCAATATCCTTTCCGGTCTGATTCAAAGATTTGATGACCATATTCCGAAGTTCAAACAGGATTTCGGAAGGTTTCCATTCATTAATTTTCAAGAAAATCTCATTGAGCAACGAAATGCCCAAAACGCTCATAAGTGCCCCGGGTACTCCGTGTCCGGTGCAATCTGCGGCTGCAATTGCAATCAAATCATCTTTCTGATTGATCCAATAAAAATCACCACTTACTATATCACGTGGTTTATAAAGGATAAAGGAATCGGGGAAAAGGTTTTTGAAATTTTGCTCTGGCACCAACATCGCTTGTTGTATGCGTCTGGCGTAAAATATACTGTCCGTTATTTCTCTCTTTTGCTCAAGTATCTGGTCGCGTTGTTGTTCGGCCATATCACGTTGTGCTTCTATTTCATCTCTTTGCGATTCAATTTCTTCTTTTTGGCGCACTATTTCGGCGTTGCGTGAGGCAAGTTCCTCTTCGAGCCTATCTTTATCTTTTACGCGTTGCACCATAGCCTTCATTACACTTTGCATGAGTTCCTGGTGCGTTGACATAAGGTTGAAAAAACTACTTTGGCTAAGTGCTATAAGCGTAACCGGTGTAATGGTTGTTACCGAGGCGGTGCGCAATGAAGAGTCGATGATGGAATACTCGCCAAAAGTACTTGGGGCATCAAGCTGTGTAAAAGTGACGTATTCATCATGCACCCTCACGCTGCCTTCTTTCAGAATGAACATAGAGTCAGATACATCATTCTTAGCAAAAATAATTTTGTATGCATCCAAGCGAATGGTCACTAATTCACGGGCTATTTTGATCAGAATATCATCAGCAATAGATGCAAACAGGGAAGTTTGCTTCAGCGCAAGCATCTCGGCTTCATGTTCCATATGGGTGTATGCATCTGCCATTTGCTGATATTTAATTTAAGTATATTATGCTTCTGATAAAACTCTAAAGTAACAAAAACATTGTATGCAATAAAATCTGTTTAGTATTTTTTTGGCACAAATATTACTCGGCGTATTCACTTTATAAAAATACACTTGATTGCAACGAGCTATTATACTAAATATGTAACACATACGCAAGTAAATACCCATTAGTTTTTCCCTAAAACACAATACCCATATTATCACAGAATAGGATAATACGGGTATGAAACTATGCAAAAAAAATTAAGCGATTTACCTTTTTATATAGGTACGCTTGCCTTCATTGTACAAATTGAGCTCCCACATCCTGATTTTGTAGGCATGCTTGCTTTTTATTTTCTTGCCATTGCGGGTATAATATGCCCATGCAAGTATTTCATCGTCGATATTTTCGTTACCAGAAATTTTATTCTTCAAATCACTTCTATAAAAATTTCCAGTACCTACCGAAAATACGAAGTGTGCAATGGCCAGTTTCTGAAGCCCCTCAAGTGTAGTGTTTCTTTCAACAGCCTTCAGTGCTTTGGCAAAATCTTTACGTAAAAGGCTGTCTGCTGTTTTGCGGCTAATGGGCTCCTGAAAGCTTTCACCTTCTAATATTACATGCCCGTATCCAATGGTAGGCTGGCCGGCAGCACAAGTATAAATCAATCCCCCATTATACCCTTCGTGCTTTTTAATATATTCTATGGTTTCAATATAATATCGATTCCAAAGATAGTCTTCAGTTGCATAGTTTCGTTTGATTGACAAGGCATCGTTATCATCGTTTTTACTTGCCGGCACAACACTCCATCCAAGTATTACGATTATAGTAAGCCCAATAGCAATGAACGATCTTTTCATAAGTCGGTTTTTAAAATTACGTTGCAAAGGTACGCTACCCTTTCGGTGGTAAGGTCGTTTTTTACAAGGTTCATTCTTTTTTAACACACTTTTCATGCTATATATTTATTATACTGACACTTACATCAAATTGGCCATATTAGCACTTCATTTACAAATATCGGCACTTGCTATTTAACCATCATTAATATCTGATTAAGTGTGCTTTACCATTTTCACACCTACACTTTATTAAGTATACATTTTCAAAATATCCCTATAATAAGCATCTTTTTATGGTTAACAAAATGTTAAGGATGAATAGAAATTTTAAAACTTTCGTGTAATTTAATGAAAAAAAGGATAATATTTAGTAACTTTGGTAACGATTGAAAAATTTAACACCTAAATTAAAAGATTATGGCCAATGTTTACAAAGGTAGAAATGGCAGTACCGGAATTGGCAGAGTAGGCGCTGATGGTATTATCTACAACAAAATAAACACTTGTAGTCCGGTAGGCCGCATAGATACTCCCGAAAATTACATTTACGATAGCCAAGGAAATTTCATGGGACGAATAGACCGCGATGGCAAAGTATACAAATCCAGAACTGGCATTAAGCGCTGTGTGGGACGTATTGATTATAACGGTTTTTTGTACAATACTCCCGAAGGACATGAGTGCATAGCCCATGTGCAGCGTGGCGAGGAAATGTATGGTGCTGCATATTTCCTTTTACATGAAATGTAAGCTTTTTGAATCTTTTATTTTCATATAACTCAATTGCCATGCATTTACATGGAAAGTACAATTTTTTTATCAAAAATCTGGCTGTTTTTTTGGCCATTTGTGCATTATTTATTTCCCACGTTTTCGCACAAGGAACCTACAAAACCTTAGCTGCTATGGAAGCGGAGCTAAAAGCTCTTCAAAATGATAAGCAAAACGTAAAGCTAGTAGAATCAGGTGCCGGAGCTTGGGTAATATTGTACGGGGAAAATGGTTATTCACAAAACAATTTGCCTTTGCATATATCCAAAAAACTCGATGAAATATATACTTCGAACAAAAATATAAAGCAGATTTGGTGGAACGAGGCAGGTGCAAATCTTATATTGTATGGCAACAATTCTTTTTCGGCATACAATATTCCAAAAGCTATGCTTAATAAACTTAAAGAACTCAATGACAAAAGAAAAGTCATAAATTTTGCATGGATAAATTCAGATAATGCATGGCTCATATTGTATGAAGATTCTGATTTTGCATGCAGCAACATTCCAAACGCCATGATGCTCGAACTAAAAAAACTATCAGATGCAAAAGCAAAATGGATTCAGGCAGTATTTACAAATGAAACAAATTGGTTTGTACTCTACGACAAGCACAAGTTTGTAAATTCGCAAATGCCAATCAGTTTGGTATCCAATATAGAATCGTTGGCTACAACAGACGCAAGTATAGAATACATATATACTCTAGGGAAAAACTGGATTTTGATTTACAATTCTAATCAATATGTAACCAGTTTTTAATTTGATTATTAAGCAAGGTATTTTTTTCAGTTTGCTTGTAATATGTTTCGTTATTTTTAAATACAATTTCCAAAACCCTAAGCACTACTAAGGATGAAAGAATATCTATGGCCTCGCTACGCCGAATCAGACACAATTTTATAAAGCGCGATAGTGTTATAAATTCATTTTCATGCAAATACTTAAATAAAGCATGCTCGGTTTCGGAGAATGACATCTTTATACCATCTACCCTTTTGTGCTTCTTCCATACGTTTATCATCACCAAATTGGCCAATTGGTTTTCGTCGGCAACCCTAATGTATGCCCACCATTTACCTTCACGTTCGGCCATGTGAGGTTTATTCGTACTTTCAGGTACAACTATTTCAAGTACAGTTTTACCATCAATATACCAAGGTTTTGTAGTAAAAAGCACTTCTGGTTTGCAATACAATTGAGCAGCCGCCTGCACCATATAATATTCTTCGTCGGACGAAACACCAACAATATTGCCATTATCTTTGACACCAATAAGAAGTTTACCTCCTTGTGTATTGGCAAATGCAACCAGACTGCGGGCAATTTTACGGGAATCAGTTATAGCGTATTTAAAATCGAGATTCAGACCTTCACCCGAAAAAATCAGATCTTTTATATATTTGGACATACTTCAAGAAGCCGAAAGTAATCTAAGAATCGCTTTTAAGTGCGGCCATACATGCTGCTCCAATAATACCAGCATTATTTTCAAGTGCGGCTGCGGTCACCGGTGTGTATACCGTGAAATTATGGATAAATTTGTCAAGTTTTTTGCTTGCACCACCCCCTAAAATAAACAATTCGGGTGAAAAAAGAAATTCCAGATACTTCAAATACTCATTGAATCTTCTTCCCCATTCGTCCCATGTGAGATCTAGTTTTTTTCGTGTTGCGTCAGAGGCATATTGCTCAGCAACTACTCCTTTAAACTGTAGATGTCCAAATTCTGTATTCGGAACCAGAATACCATCAGTGAATATAGCTGTACCAAGCCCGGTACCTATAGTAATGACTATAACTACCCCTTTGGTTTTGGCAACATGTCCATATAAGAATTCGGCATATCCGGCAGCATCAGCATCATTCAGTACATATACTTTGTTTCCGGTTTTTGCTTCAAAAATTGCAGATGCATTTGTGCCTATCCAGCTTTTATCGATATTGGAGGCAGTATATACTATCCCATTACGAACCACGGCCGGAAAACCTACTCCAACCAAACCTTTCCACTGAAAATTATTGCTAATTGCAGATATTGCATCGGCGACAAGCGCGGGTGTAGATGGCTTTGGTGTATCTACCCTATATCTTTCAGTTATAAATGCACCTGTTTCTGTATTTATAATGGCCCCCTTAATTCCTGATCCGCCAACATCTATACCTAAAACATTCATAGCTATGAGTTTTAAATTTAATATACTCCTAAACTGGATTCTAAAAATCAAAAATAAGATTTTTATACCTTTTAAACAAACCAAAGCTACATAAAAATAGAAACAAAATTTAAATAATTATAACAAATATTTTTCAACCCCCTTCATATATGCTTTCATCTGCATTTTTTTACTCTTTATTCATATCTTACCCCATTTTTTTTATGGGTATAAATATTTTTTTTACTTTTTTTTTATACACATACCCCTTATTTATTAAAACTAAATCATTATTTTTGCCGAGTATAAAAATTGATTTATGAAAGCAAGATTAACAATTCTCTTAGTTATTTTCTTAGGTTTTAGTTTGCTAGGGGCAGTTATAAGCTACCCTACAGGAAGCGCAGATACCTCAAGTCTGGTAGGTGCAGATATAGCTTGGATGCTCACAGCAACTGCATTGGTTCTGCTTATGACTCCCGGCCTCTCCTTTTTTTATGGAGGTATGGTTCAAAAGAAAAACATAATATCTACTATGCTTCAGAGTTTCATATCAATGGGTGTAGTCAGTATTTTGTGGGTTGTAGTAGGGTTCAGCTTAGCATTTGGCGAAAGCATAGGAGGCGCAGGCACGGGTATTTTCGGAAATCCGCTCACTTTTTTTATGTTTAAAAACGTAGGTATAGCACCGGATGGAGCACTTTCACCGACCATTCCTTTAGCGCTCTTTGCTATGTTTCAATTAAAATTTGCTATAATCACTCCTGCTCTTATAACAGGTTCTTTTGCCGAAAGAGTAAGGTTCTCAAGCTATCTGTTGTTCATATGTTTGTTCATAATATTTATATATGCCCCACTCGCACATATGACCTGGCATCCGAATGGCTTGTTCAGAAATTGGGGAGTACTTGATTTTGCAGGAGGTACTGTAGTACACATGTCAGCCGGATTTGCAGCACTGGCAGGTGCGTTTTATCTAGGCCCCCGCATGGAACAACGACAAATTCAGCCAAATATCCCTTATGTATTGCTGGGCACCGGAATGCTATGGTTTGGTTGGTTCGGATTCAATGCTGGTTCAGCTCTGCAAGCGTCTGGTTTGGCAGTTACTGCTTTTATTAATACCAATATTGCATCGGCCTCTGCCATGCTGGCATGGATTTTTCTGGAAGGTGCAAAAGGAAAAAAACCAGGTGCATTAGGAGCTAGTATTGCGGCTGTAGTAGGCTTGGTAGCCATAACCCCTGCAGCAGGATATGTGAGCGTGGGGGCAAGTATTTTCATTGGTGCAGCGGCCTCACTTGTTAGCAATTTTGCCATTAGTATGAAAAGCAAAACTACACTTGACGATACACTTGATGTATTCCCTGCTCATGGCATGGGTGGCATAGTAGGTATGTTACTAACAGCAGTATTTGCAAAGGATGTAGGTCTTATATTTGGAGAAACAACCACATTTCTAAACCATTTGCTTGCATTGGTAATAGTAGGTACATTTACATTTGGAGGCTCATATGCACTTTATTGGTTAACCGATAAAATTTGGAAAATAAGGGTAACAAAAGAACAGGAAGAAGAAGGTTTAGATTTAAGCCAGCATAACGAAACCATATATCGCTAAAAGCAAAGTCACCCAATAGTTAACACACGAAACCACGAATTGTTGATTAAGCGTACAATCAATAATTCGTGGTTTCGTTGTTATTTTAGATTAAGAAAATTAAGCCTCTGCAGTAGGTCCGCCAAAATTAAGGGGAAAGGCCATTACTGCTTCGGCATTTTTAATTTTGCCAAAATTCTCTTCATACTTGATAACGTTTTCCGATAAAGCTTTGAGCATTCGTTTTGCGTGTTCAGGTGTCAGAATAATGCGTGAAACAACTTTTGCTTTGGGCATACCGGGCATAACCCTGATGTAGTCCATTACAAATTCCGACGATGAATGGGTAATAATAGCAAGGTTGGCATATTCACCCATTGCATTTTCTTCAGGCAATTCTATGCTTATCTGTTGCTGTTTGTTTTTGTCTTCGTTCATACGATATAATGTATAATGTGTTATTAAAAAAGTATAGCAAGCACACTTGGCTTGCTATACTTAGAATATCGGTTAAATTCTTCGCAATTTTTTCACGAAGGATCCATGCATATTAGTGTTGCTTAGCTGAAATCAGAGAATCGTAATGTTCCTTTGATCCAACAATAATATCAGTGTAAAGTCTTATGCCAGAACCAGCAGGAATCTGATGTCCAACTATAACGTTCTCTTTCAAACCTTCCAGACCATCTGTTTTGCCCATAATGGCCGCTTCGTTCAGCACTTTGGTAGTTTCCTGGAAGGAAGCTGCACTGATAAAGCTTTGGGTTTGCAATGCTGCACGGGTTATACCTTGCAGAATCTGGCTGGAAGTAGCAGGCGATGCATCGCGAGCCACTATAAGTTTCAAATCTTTACGCTTAAGTATAGAATTTTCATCTCGCAATTTACGTACAGTGATAATCTGACCGGGACGCAAGTCTGAATCACCTTGATCATCAATCACTTTTTTACCATAAATACGGTCATTTTCTTCCATGAAATCCCATTTGTCAACAATCTGTTTCTCAAGAAATTCTGTATCCCCAGGTTCGTCAATTTGCACCTTACGCATCATTTGGCGTACAATCACTTCAAAGTGCTTATCGTTAATTTTCACACCTTGTAAGCGGTAAACCTCTTGAACTTCGTTCACAATATACTCTTGTACTTCAGTAGGACCTTTAATAGATAGAATATCTGAAGGCGTAATAGATCCGTCTGACAAAGCCATACCAGCACGAACATAATCGTTTTCCTGCACCAAAATCTGTTTGGAAAGTGGTACTAAATAACGTTTGATATCTTCGCCTGATTTGGAGGTAATGATAATTTCGCGTTGTCCACGCTTGATTTTATTACCAAAACTTACTTCACCGTCAATTTCAGAAACTATGGCCGGATTGCTCGGATTACGAGCTTCGAAAAGCTCCGTTACACGAGGCAAACCACCGGTGATATCACCTACTTTACCAACTGCCCTGGGAATTTTTGCCAACACCATACCTGCAACCAAAGGTTGATCATCGTCTACTGAAATGTGTGCACCAACCGGAAGGTTGTATGTACGAATAACCATACCATCAGTATCAACAATACGCAAGGCCGCATTCTTAGATTTATCTTTGGTTTCAATAACTACCTTCTCGCGGAAACCGGTTTGTTCGTCGGCTTCTTCCTTATAAGTTATACCACCAATAAGACTATCATACTCAATTTTACCGCTGGCCTCAGTAACTATAACGGCGTTGAAAGGATCCCACTCGCAAATAAGTGTACCACTTTTTACTTCGTCACCATTTTTCACATATAGCTTGGCACCATAAGGAATATGTTGAGTTGTAAGAGCAATTTTTGTGTTTTTATCGAGCATACGCAAGTCGGCCATACGACCAATAACTACATCGTATTTTTCTTCGGTATTCGGATCTTTGTATTCTACTGTACGTAACTCGTCTATTTGAACTATACCATCGTATTTAGCAATGATAGTAGATTCAGTAGCGATGTTACCTGCAGTACCCCCCACGTGGAACGTACGAAGAGTAAGCTGAGTACCAGGTTCACCGATAGACTGAGCAGCAATAACTCCCACAGCTTCACCAATCTGAACTTTACGTCCTGTGGCTAGGTTGCGGCCATAACATTTGGCACAAACACCTTTTCTCGATTCGCAGGTTAATACCGAGCGAATCTCAATGCGGTCAATAGGAGAATTCTCAATGCGAGCAGCAATCTCATCACTAATTTCTTCACCAGAAGAAACTATCATTTCGCCTGTATTCGGATGGAAAATATCATGTACCGAAGTGCGGCCAATGATACGTTCATACAATTTCTCAACTATTTCATCATTCTTACGCAACGCAGTGGCTTCAATACCACGTAAAGTACCGCAATCGTCCTGAGTAATAATTACATCCTGAGCTACATCTACCAAACGACGAGTCAAATAACCCGCATCAGCTGTTTTGAGGGCAGTATCGGCCAAACCTTTACGTGCACCGTGTGTAGATATAAAATACTCAAGTACCGATAGACCTTCTTTAAAGTTAGAAAGAATAGGATTTTCGATAATCTCAGCACCGGCAGCTCCAGATTTTTGAGGTTTGGCCATAAGACCCCTCATACCAGAAAGCTGACGAATTTGCTCTTTAGAACCACGGGCTCCGGAGTCGAGCATCATAAATACAGAGTTGAAGCCTTGTTGGTCGCTTGTTAAGCGAGTCATAAGGGTATCAGTAAGACGCGCGTTTATGTGCGTCCAGATATCGATAATCTGGTTGTAGCGTTCGTTGTTGGTTATAACACCATTTTCATAGTTGTCCAATACCTCTTCTACTTGCTTGTAACCATCGTCTACCATCCTTTGTTTATCTTCAGGTATAATCACATCGTTCAGGTTGAACGAGAGACCACCTTTGAAAGCCATACGGAAACCTAATTCTTTGATGTCATCAAGGAATTCGGCAGTACGGGCAGTACCACATATTTTAAGCACATTACCTATGATATCGCGAAGTGCCTTTTTGGTAAGCAGTGTATTGATATATCCAACCTCAACAGGAACCGACTGGTTGAAAATGATTCTACCTACAGTAGTTTCAATAATTTTACCATAAGGTGTGCGACTTACTTCAGGCGAAATCTTCACTTTTACATTGGCGTGTAAGTCAACTTTACCCTCGTTGTATGCAATGATGGCTTCTTCAGCAGAGTAAAAAATAAGCCCTTGACCTTTTACAAAGTGCTCAGGGGAACTTTTCCGCGGTTTGGTAATATAGTACAAACCAAGAACCATGTCTTGCGATGGAACTGTGATAGGTGCACCGTTTGCAGGGTTAAGAATATTGTGTGAGGCAAGCATGAGCAACTGAGCTTCCAAAACTGCAGCATTGCCTAAAGGCAAATGCACAGCCATTTGGTCACCGTCAAAGTCGGCATTGAATGCGGTACATACCAGCGGGTGCAACTGTATAGCCTTACCTTCAATAAGTTTAGGCTGGAAAGCCTGAATACCTAGTCGGTGAAGCGTAGGGGCACGGTTTAGCATTACCGGGTGACCTTTCAGAATATTTTCGAGAATATCCCAAATAACAGGATCACGTCTATCAACTATTTTCTTTGCAGATTTAACAGTCTTTACAATGCCTCTTTCAATAAGTTTACGAATAACAAAAGGCTTATACAGCTCTGCAGCCATATCTTTTGGTATACCGCATTCATGAAGTTTCAGTTCAGGACCAACAACAATAACAGAACGAGCAGAGTAGTCGACACGTTTACCAAGAAGGTTTTGGCGGAAACGACCTTGCTTGCCTTTCAAGCTATCTGACAAAGACTTGAGAGCACGATTGGCTTCAGTCTTCACAGCATTCACTTTACGTGAGTTATCGAACAATGAGTCTACTGCTTCCTGAAGCATCCTTTTTTCGTTTCGAAGAATCACCTCAGGGGCTTTTATTTCAATAAGTCTTTTCAGACGATTATTGCGTATAATCACACGACGATATAAATCATTCAGGTCGGATGTAGCAAAACGTCCGCCATCCAAAGGTACCAGAGGACGCAATTCGGGTGGAATTACCGGAACTACCTTTATAACCATCCATTCCGGACGATTAGTTATTCTGGAAGCTTTGAAAGCACTTACCACTTGAAGGCGTTTTAGTGCGTCATTTTTGCGTTGCTGTGAGGCTTCTTTTCCTGCAGAATAGCGCAATTGATCGGCCAAAACATCCAAATCAATAGAAGTAAGAAGATCATACAACGCTTCTGCACCCATTTTAGCAATAAACTTATTTGGGTCGGAATCGTCGAGAGAGAAATTTTCTTTAGGAAGAGATTCAGTAATTTCAAGAAACTCTTCTTCAGTTAGAAAATCGAGCGTTTTGATACCGCCATCCGCGCCCTTTATACCGGGCTGGATTACAATATAACGTTCATAATAAATAACGGCATCAAGTTTTTTGCTTGAAAGTCCGAGCAAATAACCAATTTTATTAGGTAAAGATCTGAAATACCAGATGTGAGCCACCGGCACTACCAGTTGGATGTGCCCCATACGTTCACGTCTTACTTTCTTTTCGGTAACTTCTACACCGCAACGGTCGCAAACGATACCTTTGTATCTGATACGTTTGTATTTACCGCAGTGGCACTCGTAGTCTTTTACCGGGCCGAAAATACGCTCGCAAAACAAACCATCACGTTCAGGTTTGTAAGTACGATAGTTGATTGTCTCAGGTTTAAGAACTTCACCACTCGAACGTTCAAGAATTTCTTCTGGTGAAGCTAAACTAATAGTTATACTGGTAAAATCAGCGTTTACTTTATTATCTTTTCTGAAAGCCATGGGCCGAAATTAATTGACGGTTAAAGATATTGGCCGGAACAAAAATTATCCCGGCCTGTATCAACTTATTCATTAAGCCAGATTTATACTTAAACCAAGGCCACGCAACTCGTGCAACAATACATTGAACGATTCAGGTATACCAGGATTAGGCATAGATTCGCCTTTAACAATAGCCTCGTATGCTTTGGCACGACCAACAACATCGTCTGACTTAATTGTGAGAATTTCTTGCAGTATATTGGCAGCACCGAAAGCTTCGAGTGCCCAAACCTCCATTTCACCAAAACGCTGACCACCAAACTGAGCTTTACCACCAAGCGGTTGCTGCGTTATAAGCGAATAAGGACCAATAGAACGAGCATGCATTTTGTCATCAACCATGTGACCCAGTTTAAGCATATAAATGACACCTACTGTTGCAGGTTGGTCAAAACGCTCACCTGTACCACCATCATGAAGATAAGTTCGTCCAAATCGAGGAACACCTGCTTTATCCGTCAGATTGTTGATATCGTCAATAGACGCACCATCAAAAATAGGTGTCGCAAATTTTACTCCCAGCTTTTTACCAGCCCAGCCCAACACAGTTTCATAAATCTGTCCAAGGTTCATACGGCTAGGTACACCAAGCGGATTCAATACGATATCTACCGGCGTTCCATCGGCTAAGAAAGGCATGTCTTCGTCTCTTACAATACGAGCCACTATACCTTTATTTCCGTGTCTACCCGCCATTTTATCACCTACTGTGATTTTGCGTTTCTTGGCCACATATACTTTTGCCAGCTGTAAAATACCAATTGGAAGTTCATCACCAATGGTAATATTATATTTCTGACGTCTGTAGTTACTTTCAATTTCTTTAAATTTCACTACGTAATTGTGAAGCAATTCGCGTATGGTTTCGTTCTTAGACTTATCTGTAGTCCACTTGTTAGGGTTTATGTTCAGATAATCAATATCCTGCAGCATCTTATTGGTAAATTTCACACCTTTGGCTATAACGTCTACGTTGTAGTAGTCTTTTACACCTTGGGATGTTTTACCATTGACAAGCTCAAACAGTTTCTCAATAAGTTTGCTGTTGAGTTCTTCTCTATGCCTTTCAAATTCTTTGTCGATTTTGGCAAGAACATTTTTCTCAGCTGTTTTGGATTTTCTTTCCTTATTGGCTTTAGAGAATAGTTTCCTGTCAATAACCACGCCATATAATGAGGGTGGTGCCTTAAGGGAGGCATCTTTCACATCGCCGGCTTTATCCCCAAATATGGCCCGCAAGAGTTTCTCTTCGGGCGAAGGATCTGATTCGCCTTTAGGGGTAATTTTACCAATGAGTATATCACCTGGTTTAACATATGCACCTACGCGAATGATACCATTCTCATCCAGATTTTTTGTTGCCTCTTCACTTACGTTCGGTATATCAGAAGTCAACTCTTCAGCTCCACGCTTTGTATCGCGCACTTCAAGTATATACTCATCTATGTGTAATGAAGTGAAAATATCGTCGCGAACTACTCTCTCTGAAAGCACAATAGCATCCTCAAAATTGTAACCTTTCCAAGGCATGAACGCAACCATAAGGTTACGACCAAGGGCAAGTTCACCATTTTGAGTACCATAACCTTCAGTAAGGATATCGTTTTCGACAACTTTGTCGCCTTTTTTTACTAAGGGTGTTAAGTTCAAACAAGTATTCTGGTTAGTCTTTTTGAATTTGGGCATTCTGTAACGAACCACTTCATCGTCAAAACTAACAAATCTTTCATCTTCAGTTCTGGAGTAGCGAACTACAACTTCATCTGCATCCACATACTCAACTACACCATCGCCTTTTGCCAGAAACATAACACGAGAGTCGCGAGCCACAAGAGCCTCAATACCAGTACCTACAATAGGTGAATCAGGCTTCATAAGTGGAACTGCCTGGCGCATCATGTTAGAACCCATAAGAGCACGGTTGGCATCATCATGTTCCAAGAAAGGAATAAGAGATGCAGCAATAGAGGCAATTTGATTAGGAGCTACGTCCATAAAATTTACCTCATTGATCTCCGCCAGCGGGAAGTCACCATTCAAACGTGATTTTACGCGTGGATTGATGAATTTACCCTCAGCATTGATAAGTGCATTCGCTTGCGCGATGATTTTGTTTTCCTCCTCCTCCGCAGTCATATATACGACTTCAGCATGAGCAAGCTCAACTTTACCTTCTGCAACTTTACGATATGGGGTTTCAATAAAACCCAATTCGTTTACTTTTGCAAAAACACAAAGAGATGAAATAAGACCGATGTTAGGGCCTTCAGGGGTTTCTATCGGACACAATCTACCATAGTGAGTATAGTGTACGTCACGAACCTCAAAACCAGCACGTTCACGTGAAAGACCACCCGGGCCTAACGCAGACATACGGCGTTTGTGGGTCATCTCAGCCAATGGATTTGTTTGATCCATAAACTGCGATAGCTGATTGGTACCGAAGAAAGAATTGATAACAGATGAGAGTGTTTTTGAATTGATAAGATCTATAGGTGTAAATACCTCATTATCTCTAACATTCATTCGTTCACGTATGGTTCTGGACATACGAGCCAAACCTACGCCAAATTGGGCGTAAAGTTGCTCGCCTACTGTACGAACCCTACGATTGCTAAGGTGATCAATATCATCTACATCAGTTTTTGAATTGATGAGTTGAATCAAGTATTTTATGATCTCTATAATATCGGCTTTAGTGAGCACTTTCGTGTCCATTGGAATTTCGAGACCCAATTTTTTGTTGATTCTGTATCGTCCAACCTCACCCAAATCGTATCTTTTATCAGAAAAGAACAATTTGTCGATAACATCGCGGGCAGTTGCCTCATCAGGAGGCTCTGCATTACGCAACTGACGATAAATATAAACCATGGCCTCCTTTTCAGAGTTGCATGGGTCTTTTTGTAATGTGTTATAGATGATGGAAAAGTCATTCTGACCTTCGGCCTCCTTCTGTAAAATTACAGATTTGGCACCAGAATCGACAATCTGATCTATATGATCATTTTCAAGAATGGTTTCCCTCTCAAGAATAATACGATTACGTTCTATTGAAACAACTTCACCTGTATCTTCGTCAACAAAGTCCTCAATCCAAGTAGTAAGCACCCTAGCGGCGATTTTACGGCCAATATATTTTTTTAACCCGGCTTTAGAAACTTTAATTTCATCCGAAAGTTGAAAAATATCAAGTATGTCTTTATCAGATTCGAAACCAATTGCACGAAGCAAGGTAGTTACAGGTAACTTTTTTTTGCGGTCGATGTAGGCATACATCACGTTGTTGATATCTGTAGTAAACTCAATCCAACTGCCTTTGAAAGGAATAACCCTGGCAGAATGAAGTTTCATACGAGAAGCGTGAATAGTTTGGCCAAAGAAAACACCGGGAGATCGGTGTAACTGAGAAACCACAACTCTTTCAGCCCCATTTACAACAAACGAACCTCTGGGTGACATATAAGGTACTGTGCCGAGATATACATCTTGGATAACAGTATCAAAATCCTCATGCTCAGGGTCGGTACAATATAATTTTAATTTTGCCTTAAGAGGCACACTATATGTCAAACCCCTCTCAATACATTCTTCTTCTGAATATCTTGGAGGGTCAATATAGTAATCTATAAATTCTAAAACGAAATTATTACGGGTGTCGGTAATCGGAAAATTCTCCTGAAATACCTTGTACAACCCTTCATTTTTGCGCTGCTCTGGGGTAGTACCTAGCTGAAAAAATTCTTTGAAAGACTTAATCTGAACTTCCAAAAAATCAGGATAGGTAAGTTGGTCCTTTGCAGATGAAAAATTATGACGTTGGTTATTTTGGGCCATTTAATCTGGTTATTAATTGAACTTAATAATAACAACAAATAGGCTTAGAGCCAATGAGGCTCTAAACCTAATATAATAAACGCTAACTAGCGGTTACTTAAGTTCAACTTCGGCACCAGCGTCAACCAACTGTGATTTAATTGCTTCTGCTTCTTGTTTAGATACTTTTTCTTTGATTGCTTTAGGAGCTGCATCAACAAGTTCTTTGGCTTCTTTCAAACCGATACCGGTAAGTTCTTTCACCAATTTCACGATTTGTAATTTCTGGCCACCGGCACTTTTAAGAATTACATCAAATTCGGTTTGTTCTTGAACTACAGGAGCTTCAGCAGCACCAGCACCTGCTGGAGCGGCAACTACAGCGGCTGCAGCTGGTTCAATACCGTAATCATTTTTCAAAATGCCAGCTAATTCGTTAACTTCTTTAACAGTTAAGTTTACTAATTGTTCTGCAAGAGCTTTAAGATCTGCCATTGTATTTAGATTTTAAAATTATTTTTATTCTTTAAATTTGTTTGTATAGCAATATGCTATGAAAAAAAAATTACTCACGTTCTGAAAGGGTGGTGAGCACGCCATGAATAGTGTTTTTTCCCGATTCGAGAGCCGACATCACGTTGTTCATAGGAGATTTCAACATGAGAATAACGTCTGCTATCATTTCGTCGCGAGATTTTACAGCTACCAGGTTATCTAACTGGTTATCGCCAATGTATACTGACTCCTGAACGAAAGCACCTTTTAAAATAGGTTTAGGCAGACGTTTTCTACGCATTTCTTTGATAAGTTTTGCGGGAGCTGTAGGACTTTGGGAAAACATGATAGATGTACTGCCTTTTAAAACAGAAGTAAGTTCGCTCAGATTTTTACCGGATTTTTCAAAAGCTTTTTCAATGAGGGTATTCTTAACCGACATAAGTATGATATCACTTTTGAAGCAAGTACGGCGAAGAGCCGTAGTAGCAGCAGCGTTCAAATCTGCAACATCTGTCAGGTAAAAATGAGAGTAGGTGTTCATTTTATCGACGATGTCGTTTATAATCAAATCTTTCTTATCACGTGTCATTTGTGTAAATTTTTGATTGTTATTCGTCGATGGTTTTCACATCAATTGCAAGCCCTGGACTCATAGTGCTAGACAAGAAAATGGATCTCATATAAGTTCCTTTTGCTGTACTAGGTTTGAGTTTCAAAACCGTGTGCAATACTTCTTTAGCATTGTCCACTATTTTTTCTGGGCTAAAAGATACCTTGCCAATAGAAGCGTGTATAATACCAGTTTTGTCAACTTTAAAGTCGATTTTACCAGCTTTGACTTCTTTTACTGCAGTACCAAGATCCATAGTAACTGTGCCAGACTTTGGGTTAGGCATCAGACCACGAGGACCAAGAATTTTACCGAGCGCACCAATTTTACCCATAACACTGGGCATGGTGATGATAACATCAACATCAGTCCAACCACCTTTGATTTTCTCGATATATTCTTCGAGACCAACGAAGTCGGCACCAGCATTTGTTGCTTCTTCAGCTTTATCGGGAGTACAGAGTACAAGTACTTTTTTGTCTTTACCTGTACCGTGGGGTAATGCAACAATACCACGCACCATTTGGTTAGATTTCCGAGGGTCTACACCCAAGCGGATATCAATATCAACAGATGCATCGAATTTTGCATAGTTTACGTCCTTAAGTAAGGAAGCAGCTTCAGAAAGTTTGTAGAGCTTACCAACTTCGATTTTAGCGGCTGCTTTCTTTTGGTTCTTTGTCAACTTTGCCATTTTTATTCGTACATTAGTTGTTATCAAATGGAGGAGTTCCTGTTACAGTAATACCCATACTACGGGCAGTTCCGGCAACCATTTTCATTGCAGATTCTAAGGTAAACGCATTTAGGTCTACCATTTTGTCATCAGCAATGGCGCGTATTTGTTCCCAAGTGATGGACGCAACTTTTTTTCGGTTAGGTTCGGGTGAACCAGACTTCAAACTAGTGACTTCTTTTAACTGTATAGACACGGGAGGTGTCTTGGTAACAAATTCAAATGATTTGTCAGCATATACAGTTATCACAACGGGAATAATTTTACCGGCCTTGTCTTGTGTTCTGGCATTGAATTGCTTGCAGAAGTCCATGATATTGACTCCCTTAGAACCCAAAGCAGGACCTACCGGTGGGGAAGGATTTGCGGCTGCCCCTTTAATTTGTAATTTAATTATTCCAGTGACTTCTTTTGCCATATATTGATTTATTTAAATGCGACGCTCTTGAGTGCTTGATTTTAGGAAGCATCAATCAATCAATCGTGTACGTCATTCTTTTTCAACTTGCATAAAACCTAATTCTAAAGGTGTTTTCCTGCCAAAAATTTTGACCATCACCTTTAGCTTTTTCTTCTCGTAATTTACTTCTTCAATAGTAGCAGTAAAATTATTGAAAGGCCCATCAATTACTTTTACACTTTCACCAATGGTGAAAGAGGTCGTAAGTACTTCATCGGCTTCAGCCAGTTCATCCACCTTACCAAGTATTCTGTTTACTTCAGATTGGCGCAATGGGATGGGCATTCCACTTTTTTCCCCCAAAAAACCAACTACATAGTTGATATTTCGAAGTACGTGTGGTACCTCACCTTCCATAATAGCTTCAACAAGTACGTAACCGGGGAAATATATTTTTTCCTTAGATACGCGCTTACCATTTTTAAACTGAATTATTTTCTCCATAGGAATTAAAACCTGTGTGACGTAATCCTGAAGTTTAAGAATAGCTATTTCGCTCTCAATCAACTCTTTTACTTTTTTTTCTTTTCCACCGATAGCACGCAATACGTACCATCTTTTTTCAGGCTGATTTTCCATTTATGGGTAACGGTAGGTACTATTTTTACTAAAATAACTGATAGATAAATCCGAGTATACCTTTCCAAGCTGATGTTGTATGTATACCGAAAATAAGATCCATGAAGAAAATAACAATAGCAATAAGCAAAGATGTAACCATCACGATTATTGCACTGCTTTGCAACTCAGGCCAAGTTGGCCAAGTTACTTTATTCATTAACTCATTGTACGATTCTTGAAGATAAGCACGTACTTTCATTGTATTAATTTATTATAACCTATTAAATTTAATGTCTTACAACAAAAAAAGCACGGGAGGAGCGACTCGAACGCCCGACACTTGGTTTTGGAGACCAATGCTCTACCAACTGAGCTACACCCGTATTTAAATGGCCGACAAAGATACTAAGTCGGCCATATATTTCAAAGAATATTATTCTAAAATTTCAGTTACCTGACCAGCACCAACTGTACGACCACCTTCGCGGATTGCAAAACGAAGTGCTTGGTTGATAGCTACTGGGTAGATAAGTTCAACTTCGATAGTAAGGTTATCACCAGGCATTACCATCTCACGACCTTCGAGCAGGTGTATTTCACCAGTTACGTCGAGGGTACGGATAAAGAATTGAGGGCGATATCTGTTGTGGAAAGGAGTGTGACGACCACCTTCTTCTTTTTTCAGGATATACACCTCAGCTTTAAAGCGTTTGTGAGGTTTGATTGAACCAGGTTTTGCGATAACTTGACCACGGCTGATTTGCTCTTTGTCAACACCACGAAGGAGAAGACCAACGTTGTCACCAGCTTGACCATCGTCAAGAATTTTGCGGAACATTTCCACACCAGTTACAACTGATTTCAAACCATCTGAGGTAAGACCAACGATTTCAACTTGGTCGCCAGTGTGAATAAGACCAGTTTCGATACGACCTGTAGCAACTGTACCACGACCAGTGATAGAGAATACGTCTTCAACAGGCATCAAGAACGGTTTTTCAGTCTCACGAGGAGGAAGTGGAATCCAAACGTCCACAGCGTCCATAAGTTCATATACTTTGTCCATCCATTTAGGCTCTTTGTTAAGTGCACCTAGTGCAGAACCTAAAATAACTGGAGTATTGTCACCATCAAATTCATAGAAGCTCAATAGCTCACGAACTTCCATTTCAACAAGTTCTAATAGCTCAGGGTCATCAACTAAATCCACTTTGTTGATAAACACAACAAGCTTAGGAACGTTCACCTGACGAGCAAGCAGAATGTGCTCACGGGTTTGAGGCATTGGACCATCAGTACCTGCAACTACAATAATTGCACCGTCCATCTGGGCAGCACCAGTAACCATGTTCTTAACGTAGTCAGCGTGTCCAGGACAGTCAACGTGCGCATAGTGACGTTTGGCGGTCTGATACTCCACGTGAGCAGTGTTAATTGTTATACCACGAGCTTTTTCCTCGGGTGCATTGTCGATTGAATCGAACGACTTTACTTCTGACAATCCTTTTTCTGCAAGGCATATAGTAATTGCCGAAGTGAGTGTAGTCTTACCGTGGTCAACGTGCCCTATCGTTCCGATATTCACGTGTGGCTTGGACCTATCAAACTTCTCTTTTGCCATGTTGTTTTAATTTGTTTACCGTTTATGAAAAATTTTTATGCTAAACATGAAGAGCCAACGATGGGAATTGAACCCATGACCTCTTCCTTACCAAGGAAACGCTCTACCCCTGAGCTACGTCGGCAAAAAAAAGAGCGGGAAACGAGGTTCGAACCCGCGACCTTCAGCTTGGAAGGCTGACGCTCTACCAACTGAGCTAATCCCGCTTCTTATTTTTGTGGGGAGAGGAGGATTCGAACCTCCGAAGACGTACGTCAACAGATTTACAGTCTGCCCCATTTGGCCGCTCTGGAATCTCCCCAATCAAGTATTTCAAGTATTCGTTTCCTAAGTGAGCCGGTGGAGGGATTCGAACCCCCGACCAGCTGATTACAAATCAGCTGCTCTGGCCAACTGAGCTACACCGGCAACCTCTTATCTTTTCGTCCTCGGTCGTTTCCGATTTCGGTGTGCAAATGTAGAGGTTATTTTATATTCACCAAATATTTTTACACTTTTTTTCAAAAAAATATCACTCTTTTGTTTGTTCCTTGTACTTCTTCAGTTGCCTTTTTATTGCTTCTATCGATAAATCAGTTGCTTCCTCAAATGTTTTGGCTTGTTTGCGGGCAAATAATTCTTGTTTTGGAACCGATAATTTCACCTCTGCGATTTTATTTTCGGCGTTTTCACTTTTTTGTAATCGCAAAAAAACTTCTGCTGACGTTATTTCTTCATGTTTTTTAATCAACTTTCCTACTTTTTCGGTTACAAAATCATGTAACTGCTGGCTTGCATCGAAATGCACGGAATTAATTCTAACATCCATATAATCCTCCTTTTTTATGCTCTGGGATGAGCTTGTTTGTAAATTGATTTTAACTGTTCGAACGAGTTGTGAGTATATACTTGAGTAGCTGCTAGGCTACTATGACCAAGCAGGGTTTTAATGGCATACAAATTTGCTCCTGAATTGAGCAGATGGGTGGCATAAGTGTGCCTCAACACATGCGGGCTGCATTTCTCAACAGTGGTATGTTGTAACAGAAATTGATGTACTATGGTATATATGCGGCGGCGTGTGCATGGGGCCTGATTATTGTAGGTGATGATGAAACTTTCGGGCAGGGTGCCATATTTTTGACTAAAGGCGTGAAGATAATCTTCGATGGCAGTGATTGCGGGCAATGTAAGTGGCACGAACCTTTCTTTGTTGCGTTTACCCAATACTTTAATCTGCTTTTGAGACAAATATATATCTTTCATTTTCAGACCGCATAGTTCAGAAACACGTATGCCGGTTCCATATAGCAATTCTATTACTAATCTCACCTCCAGATTTTCAAAACTTTCTGGATACTCTGAATCTTTTTCGAGGGATTGGTTTAGCTGCTTTTGATCCACAAAAACAGGCAGGTGATGTTTTATTTTAGGCAGAATAATTCTGCTACCAGGCGATGATTTGATGAAATCATTGCGCAGCAAAAATTTGTAATAGCTCTTGAGGGTAGAAAGTTTGCGTCTGATGGTTGTAGGCTCCATTTTATTTCTAGCCATCTGGCTTATCCATGATCGCAACTGCTTGGCAGTTGCTTCGTGAATTTCAAGCACTAGACCTTCGGTATTCAGAAATACCCGGAATTGTTCCAGATCTGCTTGGTAAGCAGAAACAGTATTTTCAGAATAGCGTTTTTGGTTTTGGATATATTGTAAAAATAATTTTTCGTACATTCAGAAAAAGCCGTTTGGTAATTGAAAGCTGATGTATTGGCTCAATCCAAATATATAAAAAATTTAATGATTCTCCATGTATATTTTGTTAAAAAAAAAGATGAATATTCGGAAGTGTCGAATGATTGTTTGAGAAACGGGTATTAAAAACAAAACGTTCAGGTTTTTGGCCTGAACGTCTGTATGCTTATTCATTTTCTTTATCTTGATGCAGTTGCTGTACGTATACTGCTTTGATCATTTTCTCGCGTTTGCGAATGGATCTGCTTCTAAAAGCCTGACGATCACGCAATTCTTTGATAACGCCTGTCTTTTCAAATTTTCTTTTAAACTTTTTGAGAGCTCTTTCCAGATTCTCTCCTTCTTTTAGTGGTACAATTATCATTCGTTAGTATATTTTAGTTTCGAGCGGCAAATTTATGACTTTCTATCCTCTTTTACAATATTTTTTCATATTTTTTTAATATATGAAATATGGATTGACTTTTTGAAAGACTGAGTCAGGTAATAACTTAGCATTCTGAAGTTTGGAGGCATCTGTAAACATACCATATTTGCTTCGATGGTTGATGATTGCTTTGACCTGATCATAACTGAGATAAGGATGTTTAAGTTCTTTAAAGTCAGCAAAATTTATTTTAATCTTTTTTAAAGCCGTTTTGCTTGAGATGGGTTTAATGAGTGTATCGAGGCTTGATAAAAGTTTCTGGTTGAAGCCATACACTTCTAGTAGTTGATTTTTGGAGGCAAAACCACCAAGTTTGTTACGATAAGCTATAATACGTGCTGCCAAGGTCTGACCAATTCCCGGTAATGCATTTAGCGAGCTGGTGTCTGCCTCATTTAAGTCTACAGCAGTGTATTTTCTTTCGTATACGGTCACTTTCTTTGTTTGAGCGTTTATTTCAAGTTCATGTCTCAAATCTTCTGGAATGAAGGTTATTTTGGCAATATCGCTGCTTTTTTTGAAACCTCCGGATTTGTCGCGGAACTTTATAAATGCATCTGCTTGCTTCTCAGATAGCCCCCATTTGATGAGTTGCTGCTTCGAGATTGTATCTGGAGAATATGGATAGACTTTGCTACTTTCGATTTGCTGGATAGTGGCGAGTTTTGTTGCACTATTGTGCTCAGGTAGTTGTATATACGGTTTAAGCAAATCAAATTGTATTTGGCGCAGCCCATACATTTTCTTAAAATCATCTTTTTGATAAAATCTTCCCCCTTTTTCGCGGTAATTGATGATGGTTGCAACTTGTTTTTCGGTAAGGCCTAGTTTAAGAAATTGCACGTTGGTAGCAGTATTGGGATCGAAATTAAAAAGTTGGAGTGAGTCATATTTTTCCAAAATAAATTTATCAACGCGTGAAAGGTTTTCATAAGAACTTCGTTTACTGAGACCTGCAATGAAACTGTCTGCCTCTTCTTTAGATATGGGCGAAATGCTGTATGGTTTTGAGTTGAGATAGATTTGGTAACCATGCCTGAGACCGTAGAAGGTAAAAATAATAATGAGCAATACTATGACAGATTTTCGCTCACGTTTATTCATAATAAAATACTCTCGCCAGTTCACCATATTTGATCATTTGTGAAAAGTATTAAAAAAAATAAAGGTCTGTAAATCATTTTATTCTGATTCCAAACCTTCTACTAATTTCTACAAGCATTACAAAAATGTAAGTATGTACAAAGATAGTATATAATGCAAATATTCAATCGTTTAACTAAGCCATAAGAAACCTAAGCTGCTGTGCTAGTCGCAGTTTAAGCTCGCGCCTATCTACAATAAAATCAATAAAACCATGATCCAACAAGAATTCGGAACGCTGAAACCCTTCAGGTAAATCACGTTTAATGGTTTCCTTGATAACCCGAGGTCCGGCAAATCCTATAAGTGCTTCGGGTTCGGCAATATTCAAATCACCAAGCATAGCAAAAGAAGCAGTAACGCCGCCTGTGGTAGGGTCAGTCATGAGTGAAACATATGGTAGTCTGGCATCGGCAAGAAGGGTGAGTTTTGCAGAGGTTTTAGCCATCTGCATAAGTGAGAAACCAGCTTCCATCATACGAGCTCCCCCGGATTTAGAAATGATAAGCAATGCAGAACGTGTTTTGATAGCATGGTCTATGGCTCGGCTGATTTTTTCGCCTACAACGGCTCCCATACTGCCACCAATAAATTCAAAATTCATGCTTGCCACCACCAGGTTCAAATCGTCAATTTTTCCGGCAGCTACACTCATGGCTTCGTTTATGCCGGTGCTCTTGGTTGTAATTTTTATCCGGTCTACATACTTTTTGGTATCCACGAAACGCAATGGATCTGCAGGATATAAGTTATTGAACAATACTGTATAATCCTGATTATCAAATAGCAATTCGAAATAATGTTGACTATTGGTTTTATCGTGATAATTGCACTCACTGCATACATTTGCACTCGCATAATGATCGTCGGAGGTAACAATTTTCTTACAACGTGGACATTTGTACCATAGCCCTTCACGAATGTCCTTTTTATCTTTTGTTTCGGTTATAATACCTTTTTTCAGTCTTGTAAACCAACCCATAATTCACTTTTGATTTCTTTTGGCAAATGTATAAATAATATTTAAATGAACGAATGTTCGAGATTTTTACATATAATACTGATATATAATTTTTTACAATTGGTATAAGCTCTTAGAACGGATAGCCGATACTAAAAGTATAATTAGAAATAGAGCTAAATGAAGCAGGATAAGTTCCCAGCCATCGATGCCCTTGAGCACGCGATGGATCGAAAATCTTGATGCCCACATCGGCTCTGAAAACGAAGAATGTGAAATCGAAACGCAACCCTGCACCAGCACCCACAGCTATTTGTTTATAAAACTTGTTGAGTTCAAATTTTCCTTCGCTTATATCGGTAGTATATGCCCAGTCCCAAACATTGCCAGCATCAATAAAGATGGCAGATTCGAGCATCCAGTATATGTCTTGGCGGTATTCGAAGTTGGCTTCCAATTTCAAATCGCCGGCCTGATTTGGTGCAAGTGAAACAGTATCGGCATGGCTACCCGGACCGATGCCACGTACCGGCCAAGCTCTAATGCTATTGGCTCCACCAGAGTAGTACTTTTTACCAAAAGGAAGTACTTTTTTATTGCCATAAGGCAAACCGAGTCCACCATAAAACCTGAATACCAATGTATTGGTTTTGCTCATGGCTTTATAATACCTCAAATCAATATCGGTTTTCAGAAACTGGGTATAAACTTTGTTGAGGAGCGTGTAACTTCCTGTAGAATCGGGTTCGGCAAAAAGCGGATGTACGGTTCTGAGTAAATTTCCACTGGATTCAACCGAAAAACGGACATAGGGAAAGCTTTTATTCACACCAATTTCTTGCTCATTATACAGAAACGAGTAGTTTGTAACGGCAACCACATGATCCTCGTAACTTTCGCGCAGAGAAGGCTTGGTTGAAAGTATCTCGCTGAATTTGCTGCTGATTGCATAAAGCTCAACGGTATTGAATTCAACAACATTCAGGTTGTGTATGAAATATTTTCCGGTACGCCATCCGTAACCATAGCCAAAGTTGAGATAATCGCGCGTATAATCTGGTCGTTGCAGATAATTGTAACTGGCCGTAAGATAGGTTTTGGGATAGTTAGTTTTTTTGTATTCCTGAAAAATATTCCGGAAAAGAAACTGTGGTGACAAACTAGGAAAAGTAAGCCTAGCCTCAAACCCATATTCTAAAGTATTAAAGGAGCCTGTCTCCGAATCCTCAAGTACATCAATTCGCTTTTCGCGAGCCCCCTTCACTTTGATAGATAAATTTGTAGCACTCCGAAATAAATTGCGATGTTGGTAAACCACACTTCCAGCCATACCAAAATTTGAGGAGAAATTGCTACCTTCGAGTTCAGTAGTGATAGATTGTAAAGAGGCGGGAGTTAGTTGAATGTGGCAATTGAGTTTACCGGGTTTGTTCTGATAATTGAATGTTTTGTGCTGCAAAACAGAATCAGATAGCTCTTCGAACTGAATATTCACAATTTTGAAGATACGTAACGCGGAAAGATGCTGATAGGTCTTTTCGACATCCGTTAATATGTATAAACTATCTGCCGAAGTTTTTTGTTTGCGACCAAGATAAATTTCATCAAAAATTATTTCTGGTTTTATAGCCAGTGATTTAAGCACTTTATAATCGGTATTATTTTCATCTTCTAAATAAGGTTGATAAGCAAAGTAGTATCCTTCATATTGAATGGTATCAAATGTGGATGTATATTCCTGTTTTTCGCGAATAGCACGTTTTGCATCGTAATCGGTGGTAAGTATAACCTTATTGATGTTGTATACCTGGTGATTTCGTTCAATGTTCTGGAGATACTCCCCCACCTTTATTTTCTCTTTACGTTGCAGTACTTCAAGTGTCAGATTTACATTATTTTCGAAAGTATAGAGCGTATCGGCTTTGTATCTTATATACTCTTTAGAAAATTTGAAGTAACCCTTGTTTCGAAGAAGTGCGGTAATGCGATCGCGTTCGGCGTCCAATACATTCAAATCGTATCGCATACCTTTTTTTACAAGGCAATTCTTTGCATCATTCATAAGTATGGAGTCGATAGAAGGATCGTATATCTTGTAGCTTAGCCCATTGATAATAGTGGCTTCACCAGGCTCAATAAAATATTTGACAGCCACTTTCTTCGCACCCACAATAGTAGTATCCGATGTAACTTTTGCTCGAAAAAATCCTTCATTTTTGAGGTACTGAGAAATTTGCGCAGCGCTATTTTTCGATATTTTTTCGCTGTATATTACAGGCGCTTCACCTACGGTTTCCATCCCCCAGCGCCGAAACCTGCAACGTGCGGTTCGCATACTACCACCAAAATCGCTAAAAAGTCTATCCATGCGTATGCGAAAAACAGATTGGCCCAACTCTTTAGCTACTTCATCTTTCTCGCGATTTACTTCGTAAGCATCCAAGCAGTCAGTACACTTTTCTTTATAATTTTTGCGGTGAATTGCATTATATACAAATAAGTGAAAAGGGAAAAACACAAATACTTTGCGGTTTGGGCGTTGCTTGATGAAGGTTTCAAGGTTGTCAACACCCTCTGTCGAAAAATTGCTAGGATATTCAATATCCATCTTCTTTACAAGATACTCATTATCTGACAATAAATACGAAGTACTGCATGAAGACAAAGACCAGGCGAATAAAAGGATGAAAGAATATTTTTGCAAATCGGCAAATTGCTTCAATTTTGTTATCAATATGCTGTGCATAAAGCAAAAAATTTGTAGATGAATATAAGTAAAGCAAAAGTAAAATTAATTCGCTCATTAGATAGTAAAAATGCACGAAGTGAAGCCGGATTATTTGTAGCTGAAGGGGAAAAACTAGTAAAAGATTTATTGAAAACATCATTAAAATGCAAGTTCCTGGTGCATAGTGATGCAGTAAAATTCCAAAAAGATAATCCTGAAACTGAATATTATGTAGCCGATACAGCCACGATGAAACAAATCAGTTTTCTGGCTACACCACCCGAATTATTAGGAGTTTTTGAGATACCCATACTTATTGAAAAAACAGATGCACATCAAGCACCTATCATATGCCTCGACGGCATACGAGACCCGGGAAATTTCGGAACCATAGTACGTACCGCAGATTGGTTTGGTTTTCATCATATTATATGTTCCAAGGATTGTGTTGATGCCTACAACCCCAAGTGTATACAAGCAAGTATGGGTGCCATAGCTTCGGTAAAAATTGAATATACTGATTTGGTATCATACATATCTTCCTTCGGGAAAAGCCTACCTGTAGCGGGTACTTTTATGGAAGGGGCAAATATATATACACATGACTTGCAAAAAAATGGATTCATAGTGTTTGGAAATGAAGGAACCGGAATTTCGCGGGAAGTGCTTCCACTCATTACCCATAAAATTTCGATCCCTTCATTCGGAAAAAAACAGGCAGAATCGCTGAACGTTGCAAGTTCGGTGGCTATCATTGCATCTGAATTTCGTCGCCAGAATACAGTGTTTTAACCCATTACGAAAGTGTCAAAAAAAAATAAACCCTCTCGGACATATTAAATGCCGAAAGGGTTATTATTAAACTAAATTACAATAAAACAACTTATTAACTAACTCATTTATAAATCAAGTAAATTATTGCAATTTGAAAGATGCATTAATTACATCTACCGAATTTCCACCTACAAATACCATAAAATCGCCATTCTCAGGTTTGAAAGTAAGATCTGAATGATAGAAAGCCAAATCTGAAGCTTTGATCGTAAAACTGATGGTCTGCTCTTCTCCTTTTTTCAGGAAAACTTTTTTGTATCCTTTCAATTCCTTTACCGGACGGGTAACATTGCCAACCAGGTCACGCACATAAAGCTGTACCACTTCTTCACCATCGAAATTGCCCGTATTGGCCAGTTTCACTGAAACAACAATAGAATCGTTGCTATGCAATAAAGAATCGGAAAGTGCAAGATTGGAATAAGCAAAAGTAGTATAGCTCAGACCGAAACCAAATGGGAAAAGAGGTGTATTACTCACGTCCAGGTATTTGGATGTATACTTACTCTCACTAATAGGACGTCCTGTATTTTTCATATTATAAAAAATAGGAATCTGCCCCACGTTGCGAGGAAAGGTAATTGGCAATTTTCCTGAAGGATTATACCTTCCGGTAAGCACATCGGCAATGGCATATCCGGCTTGCGTTCCTGCAAACCAAGTTTCGAGCACTGCATCGGCCATATCCACTTCTTTTTCGATGGTAATTGGGCGGCCATTCATGAGCACCAGTACTATGGGTTTGCCCAATTTTTTGAGTTCAGCCAGCAATTCGGATTGAACTCCCGGAATGGAAATATTGGTACGGCATGCAGCTTCGCCACTCATTTCAGCGGTTTCGCCTATAGCTAATACAATTATATCAGCAGCCCGTGCTGCAGCTATTGCTTTTGCAAAACCAGATTTATCGGTACCTTCAATATCGCACCCTTTTTCAAACACCACTTTGAAACCCGGCTCTTGCTGCAAAGCCATAAGCAGTGACACTGCTTTGGCATTGTCGCCGGCAGCACGCCATGTACCGAGTATGTGATGCTGGGTATCACCAAGCGGGCCAATGAGGGCCACATTTTTAACATTTGCTCCAAAAGGCAAAGTTTGGTTATTATTTTTGAGTAGCACAAAAGATTTACGGGCTATATCGCGTGCAGCATCAAGGTGCTCAGGAGCATAAATCAATTGTTTTTCACGTTCTTCATCGGAATACCTATACGGATCATCAAACAAGCCAAGCTGAAATTTGAGTTTCAAAATACGGCGCACAGCATCATCAATCTGAGCTACAGTTACCTTTTTCTCATCTACCAATTCTTTCAAAAATCTCAGGTATGCAGTGCCTTGCATATCCATATCTACGCCAGCATTTAAGGCCAATTCAGCCCCATGTTTATGGTCCACTGCATAGCCATGCTCAACCATTTCGTTTATAGAAGTATAGTCAGTAACAACAAAACCACTAAAATTCCATTCTTTTTTGAGCACATCGCGCAGTAGGAACTGACTGGCTGATGCCGGAATACCAAACAACTCGTTGAAGGAGGTCATATACGTAGCCACACCAGCATCTAAAGCCGCTTTGAAAGGAGGTAAATACACTTCTCGCAAAACTAGCTCGCTCATATCTACAGTATGATAATCTCGGCCTGCCTGAGCAGCGCCATAAGCAGCATAATGTTTCGCACATGCAAGAATGGTAAGAGGATCTGTTAAGTCTTTTCCCTGAAAGCCACGTACACGCGCTGCACCAATAAGCGAACCAAGGTAGGCATCTTCGCCGGAACCTTCCATTACACGTCCCCAACGAGGGTCACGGGCAATATCCACCATGGGAGCAAATGTCCAGTGTAAACCTGAAGCAGCAGCTTCTATGGCAGCAATGCCCGGAAAAATGGTTTTATATCCATGTATCACATCGTAGCCAAAAAGTAGTGGGATTTTAAGTTTAGATTCCTCCATAGCCATTTTCTGCAACTTACGTGTGTATGCAGCAGTATGTGCATTGAAAATAGCCCCAATTTTCCCCTGCCTTATCAAATCCTCGTAATCCTTGCGAAATGTTGGGCCTGTAACATCCCAATCACTAGTAAGCAAATTAAGCTGCCCTATTTTATCATCGAGGCTCATAAGTGCCATCACCGAATCGACCCTACGGTCAATATTCGCATCACCACTGGTACTACCCGGACTTTTGCACGATACGTAAAACATGCTTAATAAAACGATTAAGATGAATGTATTTCTCATTATTTACTTTTTATGAATTAAACAAAATATATGAACGTAAAGATTATTCCTTCGTAAAGCCGAGTTTATTCATAGCATTTGCAGTTTCGGGAGCCGACATGAAAAGATTCCATAGCAATCCGCTTCTATGGTTTTCCATCATTACCACTATAGGCCCTTGATCTATAGCCAAATATGATTTTCCCCACCAACCTTCATGCGCATTGAATGCATCGTAAAAACCATACTCACCCCAAACCCTATCGCCAAGCACATAGTACAAAAATTTAGCTACACGCATGGATTCTTCAGGTGTATAGGGGAAAGAAGAAAGGGCAGCAGTAGGCGAAATCACTCCAATATCGCGGGTGGGTTCGTGTACGCCGTATCCTGTATTGTCGTCGGAAGCAGTAAGCCCCCAGCAGTCTTCAGAATAGCCTACAAACTTTTTCGGGTTTGCCACACAATATGCCCTATTGATGAGTGTATGGTTTTGATTTTGGGTCCAATAACTGGCATAAGTATCTGAAAGCCCTTTGGGGTTTAATCCCAAAAACGAATAATGGCTAAAAAATAGAGGCCCGCCATAATCAAATCCCAGAGGTAACGTAATTCCGTAAAAAGAGCGACCATTGCGGAAATAATTTGTACCTGCCCACCCTGTATGGTATACCAGGGCTTCAATAGGATATGTATTGGAAGATGCAGCCATGAAATAAGTAATAAGTGCCTCATTGTACCCGCGCACGTGCATACCCATAGCCCAGCCAACTGTGGGCGACCAGTGCCACGAAAGCATGTTTTGGTTGTCGTGATTGTACCAACTCCACTCTATTCCATCGAGTAGGGTGTTTATACGATCGATTAAATCCTTTTCGGCGGTAACGTCAGCATGCAGATACTGCCTGAGCGTGAGCAAGCCCTGCGCCATGAAGGAAGTTTCCACCAAATCTCCCCCATTGTCTTTAGAACTGAATGGTATGATTTTGCCGGAATTTCCGTTGTACCAATGTCCCCATGCGCCATGAAACTTATCTGCTTTTTCGAGAAAAGTGATAATGGTATTGAAACGTTCGATACCTTGCGTACGGGTTATAAAATTTCTCTCAATACCCACTATGAGTGCCATCACACCAAAACCACTGCCGCCAATTGTTACCAAATCGCCAGAGTTATTTCTTTCGCGAGCCATTCCACTTGCTGGATGTGCAAAATCGTAAAAGTATTTAAAAGTATGAAGTTGAATTTTAGTAAGAAGTTCCTCATCGGAGATAAGCGGGAATTTAGGGGTAGAATCGGGCAAGGTGTAAAACTGAATGGCAGCACCATTAAATTCTTCACCTTGAGCCCCTTTAATCATGTTGAGAAAACTTAAAGTCTGTTTTGAAAAATGAACAAGTTTATTGGGAAATTGAATAGCAATGGTTTTTGCATTGTTTTTGAAACTATACGTTAGCGGAGTAAGGGTCCCGGTTGAATTTACCAATTTTATAGCATCTGTATATTGTATGGTAGTATCTATGGCATCCGAAAAACTTACTTCAATATAAGGTTTAAGGTTTATTTGCTGAGGTTTAAAGCCGTAGGTGTAGTTAGTTCCATCTATTTTGAACGAAGAAACCACCAGATTTCCGGCAACTGTAGTAAATTCAATATCAGCCCCAATATATTTTTCACCCAGTAAACCAGTTAATGTATTTAAGATTCTGATTGTATAAATTTTATTCTTGTATAAAAATTCGTATGGAGTTATAAATACCGAACGGGAATCGGTACTGAAGTAATATTTAAAAGTAGTATTTAACCCTCCTGTTTCAAGTTTTATATGTTGTATGGCTTTGGTTGTATCCAGCTTTTCTGTAAACCTTATTTCTATTTTAGAATCTATGGGTATTTCAGTATTGTTTGCATAATTTACCAAATCTAAGGCCTTGTCATTCATTCGGATTGAAAGCAATTGGACGGTTTTTGTTGACGGTTTTTCATTTTCTTCGCATCCACTTACCAATGCAATACTAATAAGCATTTGCAAGAAAATAGAGTACTTGAATAGAGTAAATGTATTTTTCATATGAGTAGTTTTTTATAGTTGCGAAGAAAAAAAACGGGGTGGACTATCTGCAAGAAACAGAAATTAGTCCACCCCATAAAATTAATGGTTAATCCAAATTAAAATCGGATTTGTACATAGAATAACTAATTACTAATTGCCTTTTTCAGATTTGTAAAGCAAATCCACTTCCTGAGCACTCAAAGCTTTGTGGAAAATACGGAACTCATCTAAAGAACCTTTGAAATGGTTTGAAGTAGCAAAATCATAACCACCCCAGCCTTCAGCATCCCACATAGTACCAGCGCGAGATTGAACAAAACCAAAAGCAAGCTCATTTACAACATCAGGAGCAGCACCACCCCATTTCATACCGGAAACAGCACGTTTAGCGTCACCATCAGGCCACAAATCGAAATCGAAACTTTTCATTTTTACGCCATCAAAATAGATTGTACCTTTTCTATCTGCACCGCTGTATGTATAAACAATATGAACCCAATTATCTTTGAGTTTAGCCATCATTTGCTCAGCAGTAAGGGATTTTGCATAATCCCAGCCTTGCCATCCACCGGTAGTATTATCTGTAGCCAAAGCAGGGAACCACATGTCTTCAGCACCAGTTTTATTGTCGGCCATCGCATACTGAATAGCAAATTTGCTACCATCGTAACCACCAAATATTTCGTATTGAATACCATAAAAAGCACCTAAACCAAATACAAAATGTCCTGTAGGATTACCATCTGCATTAAGGTGGTCTGAATTAGTTTTCACCCAAAAACTTACAGTAAAATTAGCTGTATTGATAAGCGCATCAGCACCAGAAACTTCTACGATTGAGTTGTCGCCATTGAATACAGCAGCACCATTGGCACCCCCTTTGCGGTCGGCACCATAAGTGATAGCCACTACCTGGCTTGCAGTAGGATCGTATGCACCCTGCTCGTCGTTGGTATTTCCATTGAAAGGCCAGTAAGCAACTTGTCCGGTAGGAACAAATCCACCGGCAGTGGTAAATGAACGGGTGATAGGATCAAACATTTCACCATCTTTCGATTTTAAACCACTCACAGTTAGTTCGTAGCTAGTACCGCTGGCAAGCTTAGGTACAGTAAGCGTAACTACTTTTGCAGTAACATCTTTAGTCACTACAACAACAGCATTGTCATACACTTGCTTCATGGTAACAGTAAGACCTGTAACATCAATGTCTTTTGAGAAAGTCATCACTAAGGTAGGTTCAGTAGATACACCGGTGGCAGCAGAAGCACCATTCAGGTCAATATCGCCTGATTTGAATGTAAGTAGCTCAAATTTAACGTCCTCCTCCTTGTCGCAGCTGACAATTGTAAACATGGCAACCAAGGCCATCATAAGCATAAAAGGTTTCAAAAACTTTTTCATAGGTAAATGATTTAGTTAAAAAAATATATTAAGGTAAATAATAATTATTCCCAACCGGGGTTTTGAGACCAGAGGTTGCCTGTAAGATCGAGTTCAACCTGTGGAATAGCAAATAATTCGTGTTTATTGGATTGGAATCCGAGCGGACCAAGTACCTGAGGAGCACGGCCAGTGCGCAATAGGTCCCAGTATCTGTAGCCTTCGAGCGCAAGTTCATGTCTACGCTCATCGAGAATTTTATCACGTAAAACAGATTGGTCTGCAGTAGTTATTTCAGGCAAAATAGCATTGTTGCCAGCTCTTGCTCTTGCTCTCACGAGTTCGAGGTATTGAAGGGCTTTGGCACTATTACCAATTTCATTTTGCGCTTCGGCAGCCATTAGCAGCACATCGGCATAGCGAATGATGCGTCTGTTGTGCCCAAAAGAAGGCGGAACGGTTTGACCGGGAGTCCACAATTTTTGGTTGTAACATTCAATTTCAATTACTTTTCCGGCACCATCTAATACCTGATCCGGTGTTTTGCCATCGCCAAGTATCATCACACCATCAATTGTTTCGCCCAAATATAATACTGTAGCTTCAAGTCTGGGATCGCCCGCTTCGAAAGACGCCATGAGCTCCATAGAAGGTCTGTTGAAACCCCACCCACGATTAGGCGTACCACGTACACCTTGTACATTCGCATATTGGTTTCCACCGTTTTCAAGTCCCTCGTCGCCGTATGCTCCAATTTCGAAAACAGATTCAGTTCCATGTTCGCCGGCTACACTATTGGCATCTGCAAAATCAGGTTGCAAACCATACAATCCGCTGGTAATAAGATATTCGGTATATTCAGCAACTTTGTCGTATTTTTTTTGAAATAAATAAACCCTGGCCAACAGAGCATGAGCGGCACCTTTAGATGCACGTCCCAAGTTGTCGCCGGTAAGCTCATTGCGAGCAGGAAGAAATTGAACTGCATCCAGCAAATCCTTTTCAATTTGGAGATATACATCGGCAGCCTTAGTGCGTCCCATTTTTAGGTCAGGCTCAGTATTCGTAAACAAGGGGACATCGCCCCAAGCCCTAACTAAATCGAAATAAAATAGGGCCCTGAGGAATTTTGCCTCGGCGAGGTATCTTTGTTTGAGAGTTTCATCCATTTGTATATCGGCCACTTTTTCAGTAACTATGTTCGCTCTTTTTACGCCCAGATACAAAGTATTCCACCAAGCGGCCAAAGAACCTTCGGTACTTATATGCTGAAATTTATCATAAGGCAATATAGTAGCGGCCTGATCGTCGGGGTTACTACCCTTGTATGCATCGTCAGACATAATATCTAGCAAAGGAAAAAGGCCCTGATGGTAAGAAGATATGCGCAGCGTATTGTACACAGCATTGGTAGCCAGTAAGGCATCGTTGGCTGTAGCCGGGAATACACTTTGGGTAAGTTCACCCTGTGGTACCCTTTCAAGAAAATCGTTGCAGGAAACTGCCAACAATTGAAATAAAAAAGTAAGGAAAATTATATTGAATTTCGATTTCATACAAACATGTTTTTAAAAAGTGATACGAATGCCGCCAGAATAAATAGAAGCCTCAGGATATGAACCGTAATCGAGTCCATTATCAATAGGTCCACCCAAGATTTCGGGTGAATAACCGGTGTGTTTTTTGAAGGTTAATACATTGGTAGCACTTACATAAACATTCACATTTTGCGCTTTTATATAATTACGGATACCTTCGGGTAAATTATACCCCAGCGAAGCATTTCTGAATCTGAAAAAATCTCCGGATTTCACATATCTGTCAGACGGGAGAAAATTGTACCCACCGGCAGTAGCGCGAGGCTCGGTATTTGAAGTACCCTCACCAGTCCATCTATCCCATACATGTGCTTCAAAATTGTACAAATCTGGTCGTATTGTTTCTTTTACATTAAAAATTTCGTTTCCGTATTGTCCTTGAAAATCAAGATTGAGCGTAAACCCATAATAACTAGCTGAGAAATTGAAACCATACACCAAGTCAGGTATTGGCGATCCAATAAAAGTACGGTCGTTGTCGGTAATTTTTTTATCACCATCTACATCTACATACCTTAGGTCGCCAGGCTCAGCACCAGCGCGGTGTGGATAAGCATCCAACTCGCCTTGATTCTGAAAAATACCATCTACTTTATATCCATAAAAGGAACCGACAGGTTGTCCCACGCTTGAACGAGTAAGACCACCTCCACCAACCAAATAATCGTCGGTAGCGCCAGTTCCACGAATTTTGAGAGCCTCATTGTGCAAAGTATTGCCCAAAAGCCCCACAGAATAAGCAAAGTTGCCAATATTATCGTTCCATTTGAAATTAAACTCAAAACCTGAATTTAAAATTTCGGCAGCATTTTGAGTAATAGTTGCGCCACTTCCATTTCCAGCAAAACCAGGAAGTTGAAGGGCAATAAGAATATCGGAAGTAACTTTGCGGAAATAATCCAGTTCTATAGAGAATTTATTTTTCAGGAAACCGATTTCCATACCAATATTGGTCTGATAAGTTGTTTCCCATCTCAAGTCAGGATTACCCACTGTTGAATAAGTTTGTCCAGGAATGATGGCATCTTCAGAACCAAAGACAGCATTTATTCCATTGCCCACGAGTGAATATTGCTTGTCATATGAAATTTTTTCGTTACCGACTCCACCCCAGCTGGCCTTAAGTTTCATATTAGAAATTATTGGCATTGCCTCCATGAAAGCCTCGTTATGAATATTCCATCCTACCGCTACCGCAGGAAAAGAAGCATAACGGTTCTCTTCAGTAAATTTTGAAGACCCATCCATTCTATAGGTGGTAGTAAAGAGATATTTATTGTTAAATGAATAATTGATACGAGCCAAATAAGAAATCATAGAGTAGTTTTGGTTAGCATCTACACCGTTATATATGGTATTCGGATTGATGTTGTTTGAGTTGATGTACCAAAAATCCTCTGTTTCGCGTATCAAATTCTCACCATTCATGCTATAGCTTTCAGAATTAACACTTTGCATAGTATACCCAGCCAAAACATCTACCCTGTGTTTGCCAAATTCTTTGAAGTAGTTGACAGTATTCTCCCAAACCCATGCCCTATTGTTGGAGTTTCCCTTGTACAATCGGCTAATGCTGTTTTGTTGTTGTGGTGAAACAAAAAATACAGGTGAGAAACTTTTGCCTTCGTTGTAAGCCAAGTCGACCCCATAGCTCGATTTGAAAACCAAGCCATCGAAAAGTGTAATATCAGTATAAAAATTTCCGGTACCTCTCAGGCCTTTCCCAAAACTATTGGTGTACTCAATATCAGCCAAAGGATTTCCGGTACCGGGAAGAGGGGTAAAACTTCCGTCAGAAGTGAAAGGGTCTAAGGTTGGCCATGCCCTATACGCAACAAATACAACATTGCTATTGGTATTTTGCTGTTGGTATGGTGCAAAAGTGATATTGTTGCCAACTTTTACATATTTAGACAACTGATATGTATTGTTGAACTTAAGAGAAATACGCTCATAATTAGATTTGGGAATTATGCCACCTTGCTTAAAATAACCAACGCCAATGTAATACTGCCCCTTGTCGGTAGCACCCGAGGCCGAAAGCTGTGCATTGAAAATAGGTGCATTGAAACCATCATCAAAAATCACATCTTGCCAATTGGTATTAGGCACAGCGTCCAGGTTATTGTATGTTCCGGGATTTATTTCATTCACAATAGTTGCAAATTGCTTACCAGAAAGCAGTTCAATTTTATTCTGCAGTTTCTGAATGCTCATTTCAGCATTAAAATTTACATTCACATTGGTAGAACCTTCTTTAGCTCTTTTGGTAGTAACAATAATAACTCCGTTGGCGCCCCTGGCACCGTATATGGTAGTAGCAGAAGCATCTTTGAGTACTTCCATCGATTCAATATCTGAACTATTCAAAAAATCAATATTGTCGAGTATAACTCCATCTACAACATAAATAGGGTTTGAATTGTTGAATGTGCCCACGCCCCTAACACGCACAGTCACCCCACTACCGGGCGCACCAGAATTGCTAACAATCTGAAGACCTGCCACCTTGCCTTGTAAAGCTTGCATAGGTGAAGAGTTTGGAATGCGGGTCAAATCTTCCGATTTTACAGATGAAACAGATCCGGTCATATCACTTTTTCGTTGTTTTCCGTATCCTATTACCACTATATCATCAAGTTCTCTGCTATCTACGGCAAGTACAACGTTAATTTGCTCCTTGCTACCTACCACAATTTCCTGCCGTTGATATCCAATGTATGTATAAATAAGAACATCAGTATTGGAGGTGATTTCAATAGAATAATTCCCATCCAAATCTGAAATTACTCCTTTTGTTAATCCTTTGATTGTGACATTGACCCCAGGGAGAGGCGTTCCATCGTCTGAAGAAGTAACAACGCCGCTTACAAGCCGTGTTTGTGCATTTAAGTTAATAAATGCTACAATAAACAAACTTAGCAACATCGACTTAATGAGTGTAAAATTCAATTTCATGTTGTAATGTATTTGTAATTAAATATCTTTTTGGGGCAGTTTGTCTAACCATCCACCTTTAAAGCCAGCTTTTTGCAATCCACTTATAATATAAGGATTTTTTTTCAATATATTCCAAATCAATCCCGTTTGCATATTTTCTAGTTGAATAAGAATAGGTCCTTGGTCTATTCCGAGATAATCGGGATCATACCAACCCTTAACATTAGTGAGCGGATTAATATAAGTGAGATTGAATGCATCAACAAAACCATACTCCTTATATATATGTTCGCCGTATTGGGTATACATAGCATGCAAAGCAGGAATGCAAATTTCAGGTGCAAAAGGAATTGAACCTCCTGCAGCAGTAGGAGCTATGGTACCATCGTCTACTACATGTATATAGGAAGCCCCTCTGGCACGATAGCTAAAAAACTGTACAGAATCTTTTCCTACTTTCATATTGACATCAGCTGGTCCATCTGAAGCAGTAAGCCCCCATATATTATTACCATAGCCTACAAATTTTCCTGGGTTTTCAATACAATATAACCTGTTGTAATAGGTAGCCCTTCTGGAATTTTCAAAATAATCTATTTGCTTAGCTTTGGTGTAATCATCGTATATCCCACGAAAATCGATAAACATATGTGAGTATTGATGCCCGAATAATGGCTCAAAATTTATATGCGCCAAGGTGTCGTTACCAGCCCATTCGTAGGTTCTGCACCAGGCATTCCATGAGCTATCCGGAATAGGATGAGTTGGCGATCCCATAGCCATGATAAGCAAAACCATAGCCTCGTTGTAGCCAGCCCATTGCGATTCGATAAATCCTTTATCAGGAAACCATCCCATAGACATATACCCTTTGCTGTTCATAGCCCAATTCCAGTTTACCCTCCTATAAAGCGAATCAGCCAATACCCTAATTTCAGCTTCTAAATTGCTTTCCCCATCAAAATAGCTCATTCCTGTAAGAATACCAGCCATGAGCAGGCCCGTATCAATGGTCGAAAGCTCAACGTTTTTAAATCGTGTGCCAGTACCATATTTAAGGAAGTGATAGTAGAACCCATTGTATCCGGTAACATCAGTAGTTTCGATGCCTTGCTTCGATTGCAAAAGCCAACGCAATACAGATACCACACGCAATGCGCCTTGCTCACGAGTGATATATTTATTTTCTATACCTATTATATATGCAGGAATAGAGAACCCTGTAGCAGCAATACTTGAGAAATTATCGGTAGGATATCGGTCAGGAGTTTGCATCGTAGGTGTATCTACTACATTCCAAAAAAACTGAAACGTACGCATCTTTAAGTCGGCTACAAATGCATCTTGATCTAGCGTGGGTTCTTTCTCTACCTTCTGCGTACAAGACGAAAGTAGTATCGAAAAAAGCCAGATGATGAATAACGACATACTATTTTTGTTCATTACGTTCGTGTTATTTGAGTTAAAAATAGAAAATACCGCAAACGTTTCCGAAAAAAGTACATGCACACAATTACATCATCCCAAATATTAACAAATAAACAGTACATCAAAGTTACATCATTAATATTTTACTCATTATATAATATTGATTATCTATTATTTAAATTATAATAAATATAATTTTTATCTAAGATTACTATTTCATGAGTAAATTTAGGAATCATGGAAATACGGAAAAGAAATGAAGAATGAAGTTGGTACAACAAATCAAATGAAGACAAAAAAAGAAGGCCAATTCATAAACAGAATGGCCCTCTTGTAAAATAAACGTTTCTGATAAATCAGGTCAGTTCATCAATTTGATATACGTTTCTATCTGTAGCGCTTCGAGTAACCAACTCCGCCAAAAAACCTGAAAGGAATAATTGGGTACCGAAAATAACAGCCAATAAACCTAAAAAGAATAGTGGACGGCTTGTCATTTGATATTGCTGGAAGAATATTTTTTCAATAGATAGGTAGATAAGAATTCCAAATCCAAGAATAAAACTGAAAGAACCAAGAAGACCGAAAAAATGCATGGGTTTTTTCCCAAATTTGGTCATGAATATAACAGATAGCAAATCGAGAAAGCCATTTACAAAACGTTCAATTCCAAATTTACTATAACCGTATTTACGGGCTTGGTGTTGAACAATTTTCTCACCAATGCGATTATATCCGGCCTGCTTCACCAATACGGGAATATATCTATGCATTTCGCCATATACCTCAATGCTCTTTACAACCACGTTGCGGTATGCCTTCAGTCCACAATTGAAATCGTGCAACTTAATGCCCGTAGCTTTGCTGGCAGTATAATTGAATAACTTGCTCGGCAGGGTTTTGCTGATGGGATCATACCTTTTTTGTTTCCAACCTGAAACTATATCGTACTTTTCTACCATTATCATGCGATAGAGGTCCGGAATTTCTTCAGGGCTATCCTGTAAGTCGGCATCCATGGTAATGACTACGTCGCCTTTTGCTTGCTCAAAGCCACAATAAATACCAGCAGACTTACCATAATTGCGGCGAAATTTTATCCCCCGAATGTTTGCATTTGCTTTTTGGAGCTGATTAATTACTTTCCAAGAATTATCTTTTGAACCATCATCAATAAGAATGACCTCATAAGTATAAGCATTGGCATTCATCACACGCTCAATCCAGGCAGTGAGTTCAGGTAAAGATTCCTCCTCGTTGAAAAGAGGGACTACAACAGATACATCCATATATCAAAATAGTGTTTTTACAATGAAGAATCGAAAGGCGATTCAGTAGATTCCTTTTTTAAAAATATAGCAGCAATTAAGGAAATGATAAACCCAAAGAACACACTTGCAGGAATAGAAACCAATGATATAAAAGCAGGCGACATAAAACCTTTTTGCATTTCGAGTGCTTGTTCCACTTGCTCTTCGGTAAGTCCCTGCCCCAACATCTGCTCCTCAGACTTAGCAACAATCTGACTAATAAGATCAGGATCGATCACTGCAAACAACAGATAAGAATAAATAGCGCTGAGGGTAGCAGCTACAGCTGTGATAGCCACCCCATAACCTAGAGCATGAGAATAAGTAATACCTTTCCCGGGCAACTGCTTTCTATATTCGATAATCAGATAAACAATTGCGCCAATCATGATGGCATAAGATACATATTGTATCCATTTTTCAAAAGTAATATTCAATACATAAGTAACTATACTCCATGCAATAAGAATACCGCCAAAAATTGCGCCGTTTATAACTGCACTTTTCCAAAAGATGCTTTTTTTATTTTCCATAATACATAAAAGGTTTTAAAATGACTATAACAAAAGTAATCCATTTTATAGAAATGAAAGAATTTTAAATCATGTTTAGATCATAAAATCCGCCGTTTACAATGCAAGTACAAACAAAATGGGGAAAAACATAAAAAAAGTTTTGGAATGCAGGAATAATGTTTACTTTTGTGCCGGGTAAGTCTTATACGGTCAGCTCCTGTTGAACTCCCCCAGGTCCGGAAGGAAGCAAGGGTAGACGGTTGTAGCGGCGCGCTATAAGTAGCTTACCCTTTTTTTATTTAAAGTGGTACAAGCGAATACAAATTCAATACTAACCCCAAAACAAAATCCAGCATTACTATGAAATTCTTTATAGATACTGCAAACCTGAACGAGATAAGAGAAGCACAAGATTTAGGCGTACTCGATGGTGTAACCACAAATCCGTCGCTCATGGCCAAAGAAGGCATAAAAGGCAAAGAAAATATTCTTAACCATTACAAAGCAATTTGCGAAATAGTAAGCGGCGATGTAAGTGCCGAGGTAATAGCTACCGACTACGAAGGCATAGTGCGCGAAGGACTTGAGCTTGCAGCACTACACCCTTCCATAGTAGTAAAGGTGCCTATGATAAAAGATGGAATAAAAGCAATTAAGTATTTCAGCGAAAAAAATATTCGGACAAACTGCACCTTGGTTTTTTCACCTGGCCAAGCATTGCTAGCCGCAAAAGCAGGAGCAACTTACGTATCTCCTTTCGTAGGCAGATTAGACGATATTGCCTCTGATGGCATAGCACTTATAAAACAGATAGTAGATATGTATATGTTTTATGGGTATGAAACCGAAGTATTGGCAGCTTCCATAAGAAGCACCCAACATATTATACAGTGTACCGAGGCCGGCGCAGATGTAATCACATCGCCCCTACAACCTATACTAGGTCTGCTCAATCATCCCCTTACTGACAGTGGACTGAAGAAATTTCTGGACGACTACAAAAAACTGAATAGCTAAGAAATTCGTAAATGAATATATGTATAGCCACTTTCGTTGAAATAAGCATTTCAATAAAAGTGGCTATATTTTTTTTATTCACTGAAAAAAACTTTAACTTAGCCATACGTAAATAATATAATGTATATAAACATATTTTCCTCATGAAAGTTAACAATAAGATACTGATGGCAATAGACTTTGGCGAGCAATCTGTCTTTGCTATTGATTACGCTTTATATTTTGCTTCGAGAAACAACTCAGAAATAATTCTGATTCACGTAATTGAAGAAAACAAAATGTTCAAGCGACTTTTTGGAATTAGCAGCGACGATTCTTATAAGAAAAAAGTAGAAGACGCGATGCGCGAAATTGCAGACAAAGCAAGAGCCAAATCGAATATTCCGGTTTCGTATATGGTAGCCGTTGGCAAACCATATGAGGAAATACTATCTGCTGCCATGGATCTGCAACCCCAATTTATAGTAATGGGAAAAACAGAAGAACCATCCATCACCCAAAAAATAATGGGAAGCAATACCAGCCATATCATCAATGAATCTATGTACCCTGTGTTATCTGTAAGGGGAAATATAAAAATACAGGAGATAGCACAAGGTGAGATGAATTTTGTGGTGCCGCTCGACCTTACCAAAGAAGCTGCCGAACAAATAACCGCCGCCATTGAATACGGAAAATTATTTGATGCACGTATTGACTTACTTACCGTAGTTACTGGTGATAGCGCTGCTGCAGAAGTACACATACTCACCCGCATGCACAAAGCAAAACAAGTAATTGAAGAAGCAGGTTTACGATGTACTACACATACAGTGCCGCTTACCGAAAGAACTGTAGCAGAAACCATTGTTCACTACGCAGCAGATCGCAAAGCTGAGTTTATAATCATCATGACCCAACAGGAACTCGATGTGATTGATTATTTTGTAGGCAGTACAGCCAACGATTTGCTCAACAAATCTGAAATACCTATTCTGAGTGTTATTCCTTGGGGAAATGCTGACGAGACTGTATTTAACCATTTTGTAGATCCGCTTGGCGTGCTGAATATATCCAAAGGCCCACATAAATAATAGTTCAGAAAGTAAAGTATGGCCTGTACAAAGGCCAATTCAATAAAGCTATCACGGATTTGTGACCGCACAAGGATGACTCAACCAGAGATTTTCCTTTGAACCACGAATCCGTGATTTTTTGCGCTAAAATTTCATAATGAAATCTATCAGGTTGTCTTCAGTATGCAACGCCAGGCGCTTGCGCAATCGGTAGCGCCTAATTTCTACCCCTCGAATGGTAATATTGAGCAGTGGTGCTATCTCTTTAGTATTCAGATTCAGACGCAAGAAGGCGCAAAGTTTCATATCGGAAGGTGTAAGATCCGGGTACGATTCTTTCAATCGTTTAAAAAAATGATTGTTTACCTTATCAAAATGCATTTCAAACATGTTCCATGCATCTTCGTTGGTTTCATTTGCCTCAATGAGTTTCAGAAGTCTCTCGGAATAATACTTTGGATATCGGTTTCCCAATTCCGATTTTTGTTTTACAATTTCCTCCTTTAGCTCACTAAGAAGTACATTTGTTTTAGAAGCATTGAGAGTAAAATTAGCCAAATCAATGTTCTGCCTAGTAAGCTCATCCTGAAGTTTGAGGTTACGGAGTAAAATAAGCTCCTGCTCGGCTTCCATTTTTTCATGAATATGACGTTCAATCTCACTCAGGTGTATCTGATTTGCTTGCTGCTGTATCCGTTTTTTGAAATAAATACGCATAGCTAGAAACAACACCAATGAAAACAAAAAATAAAGCATGCGGGCAGCCACTGAGTTATACCAAGGCGGGAGAATACGAAAAGAGTAGGATTCGATATCACTTTCGGTTCCATCTATCCCCACCATCTGCACTTCAAATGTAAACTCACCGGGAGGCAAACGTTCAAAAGTAGCGGAAGCAGCATTTATCCATTCGCTCCAATTCTCTTTAGATCCCCTAAGCCTGTATCTGAAAAGCGGATTCACCATTTGTTGAACCGGCGAAAACGAAAATTCAAGGGTACTAAACTTATGCTGTAAAGTGACAGTAAAAAGAGGATTCACCCAAACCATATTAGTCCGATCGGTATCGAATGCTCTAATTTTCCGGATACTCAAATGCGATTTGGAATTAGGAGGAACTATACCCGGCTTGTATAGAGCAAACCCATTGTCGAGGCACACCAGATGCAAAGAATCGCTTAAGATAGAAATATTAGGAAATGAATATGTAAGAAAAACCCCTTGACGTTCTAAATCGTAACTAAACATTTTCTCGAAATGATTCTGATTCATCGCAAACAATGCGATTTTATTTCCATGAATGCACCAATATTTTCCGGCACCATCACTGATTATTTTATTTGACTTTGAAAAATCACCAAGGGCGTCGTTCAATTTGGTGAAAACGACCAAAGAATCGGTGAGATCGTCGTATGTATAAAGTTTTTCACCTGAGCAAATTACAATTCTCCCTTCAACCTTTACTATAGAAATTTCTTTATCATTGGCAAGTCCATGAGAATTATCAAAATACATGGCTTTTTCAACCATGCTAGCATCTTTGTTTAACCTGATTTTATATAAACCATGTTTCATATGTGCTGCCCAAATATTGCCCAGGTAGTCAATTTCAAAAAGAGGTACTGGTTCACGAAAACCAGGAATTTCGTGCAACATATTTAATTTACCATGTTGGTTCTCATACAATACAAGTGAGTTATACGTACTTTGAATAAAATATCGGTTTTCATTCTCCTTAAGGGGCCTTATCATAAAACCACCATGGACAGCAGAAATGAGCTCTGCGCCATTTTCAGTAATTAAGAATGTACCATTGTTGTGTCCACAATACAATTTTCCCTCAATCACTTTCAACATCCAAACATGTCCTTGTGAGCCAGGTATAAGTTTATAGTTAGCGACACCCTGGTTACCTGCATTTTCGTACAAAAAAACTCCCTGATTGGTAGCAAGCCAAAGTTTGTTATTGAATATGACCGCATCATATACAGAGCGGCTGCTCGTATTGGGCGACAAATAAAAATTGAGGGGATCGTTGATACGGATATAATCAATACCTCTATCGAGTGCAGCCCATACATTCCCTTGAGCATCAGACTGTAGCCCCAAAACTGTATTGTTTTGCAAAAACTCATTAGTGCTGATTTGTTGCAGAATATCACCATTTGCATTTATTACATATATGCCTTCTACAATAGTACCTACCATAAAATGAGTAGAGTCTATAGCAATGCAATGGTTTATTTCAGCACCCTTTACAATAGTATTTATGTTTACGTTCCAAGGTTTAAAGTCATGTCCATCATAGATATAAAAGCCATGGTTGGCAGTTCCAATAAGAATTTTATTCCCGGGAAACGACACCATGTTTTTTACCTCATCTTTTGCAAAAATCTCACTTCCCTCTAAAAAAACGAGGGAATCGCCGGAAATTTCATGCAATCCGTATCCAATCTCGTGAATAAAAAGTCTATCTGCGACTTTATTGAGAAGCACGAAAGATGAATTGTTCGGAGGTAAAATTTTACTAATGGCATTTTTACCATCCCAAACGAAAATAATGCCGAAAGACTGGAAATATACTTTGCCTTTATTCAAGAATATCCGCCAAATTTCTTGATTGTGAATAATATCGTGTGGAATATCCGTTGAAAGTGACTCGTACCGAATCAAATTGCCTTTACTCAATACTACAAATCCAAACTCTTCGAACCCGCCAACAAAAATGATCGAATCGTTGTCCATGGCTACTGAACGAACCAAATTTATTTCAGGAATGCGTGAAAGTTCCCACTTTATACCATCATAAGCAAGTAGCCCGTTGTTGTTACCAAAATACACCATTCCATCAGGAGCCACAGCAATAGACCAGTTCTGATTTGCAGCCTTATAATCTGATTGGCTAAAATTCACAACATTGGCTTTCTTGTAACTAAATAGCTGTGCATAGCAAGTATGCAGCGCCATGAAGGACAAGAGAAAAGCAATTGCTGAGATACGCAGCATTTGAGTAAAAGAAGAAAGAGTTAGTAAGCCAGCCACTTAGCAGTATGTGCAGCCGCATTATCACCATCGATGGCAGATGAAACTATTCCACCGGCGTATCCTGCGCCTTCGCCACATGGGAATAAGCCTGGTAATTGCACGTGCATAAGCGTTTCGGGGTCTCTAAGTATTTTTATTGGGCTACTTGTACGCGATTCTACACCAACCAATACTGCTTCGTTTGAAACATAACCATATTTCTGTTTACCAAAATTTTTGAAGGCTTCTTGCAGGCGAGTGCCAATGAATGAAGGCAACCAAAAATGTAAAGGAGATGAAATAAGACCGGATGTGTATGAAGAATCGGGTAAATTTGAAGAAAGTTTACCTTTTACAAAATCGACCATACGTTGTGCAGGAGCAATTTGTCCGCCGCCACCATTTCTGAAAGCCAATTGCTCAACGTGGTGTTGAAATTTGAGCGAAGCGAGCGCGCCATATTGATGGAATTCGCCCAGGTCTTCCAATTTCACCTCGGCCACAATACCGCTATTCGCAAATTTTGCATTTCGGTGCGATGGCGACATGCCATTAACTACAATCTCGCCGGGAGCGGTGGCAGCCGGAACAATAAATCCACCGGGACACATACAGAATGAATATACACCGCGCCCTTCAACTTGGTGAACCAAGCTATAAGTTGCTGAAGGCAAAAGCGGGCCACGCACATCGCAGTGGTATTGTATGGAATCAATCATTGCTTGAGGATGCTCCACCCTCACGCCCAAAGCAAAGGGTTTGGCCTCCATAGCCAGGCCTTTGGATTGAAGCAATTCGAAAATCTCGCGACTCGAATGGCCAGTGGCTAGTATAACCGCTTCGCCGACAATTTCGTCGCCATCATGGGTTTTTACTCCACAGGCCTTACCATCTTTTATGATGATATCTATCACTCGTTTATCGAACAGATAAGTGCCACCAGATTCTATGATTGTCTGGCGTAGGTTGCGCATAATACCAGGTAACTTATCTGTACCTATATGCGGATGAGAATCTATAAGAATATCTTCGTTGGCACCGTGCTGGTGCAGTACTTCAATGATTTTGCGCACATCGCCACGTTTTTTGGAACGGGTATATAGCTTCCCATCCGAAAAAGTACCTGCCCCTCCCTCGCCAAAACTATAGTTTGAGTCTGGGTTTACGTCCTGGGTTCTGTGCAGCTGAGCTATATCACGTTTGCGATTGTGTACATCCTTACCACGTTCTACGATAATCGGCCTCAAGTTCATTTCCAACAACCTGAGGGCTGCAAAAATACCGCCAGGTCCAGCTCCAACCACTATTACGGGCTTTCTGTTACTAACATTGGGGTATACCCTTGGTACGTAAGCGTCTTCATCTTTGGATATAGAATCAAGATAAACCCTTATTTGCAAGTTAAATCTGACTTTACGTTGGCGAGCATCCAGCGAACGCTGCAACAGTTGTATGTGTTTCACACGTTTGGGGTCCACATGAAGGTAATGGGCAACCAATTCTTTTAAGGCATTCGTGTTTGCATGTTGCTCCGGAGAAACAACCAGATTAATATCCTGATACATATGAAAGTTTTTTATTACCCGCCAAAGTGGAGCGAGAAAACCACAGCATTAGATTGTAGCCGTTTGAAAGCGTTGGCATATTCGGTACCATCTCTGAGTATATTGTCGCTATATCCGTGGGCATACTTTAATTCTACTGCAAATTTAAAATATTGTAGATAAAAATCAACACCTGCGCCAAATTCGGAATAAATATCCATTTGCTTCAGTCTGATCTTCGGCAATTCGTCATCTTTATAACTTTTCTGAGCAGCCATGTCGTATTTAAAATTAACTCCGGCCAACATATATGGGCAGTAGTTGTTTATTCTATCGGCTTTGTATTTAATATAAACAGGAACTTCGAAGAACGAAGTCTCCATCTGCATGATGTGTGTTTTGAATTCTGCATTCTGCGTAGTAGGATCTACAGCAAGCTTGTAAATGAGATCTCGCTGAATAAAAGACAAAACTATAAGTGCCCGCAAATCAAAATTATCTGAGATGCGCAGGTTTGAAATAGGCCCAAGGTGAATGCCCGGATGGGTTTTTACCTCAATTCCGTATACTTCAGACATTTCGTTGAAATTGTCGGACGGAGTAATCCTGAATCCCATCAAATTGGTACCTACGGTGAAACCAAAATGCAGAAACTTCTGATCGTAATTCTGCAGGTTCTGCGGTTTCCTGTTTTGGGCTGAAATACAATAGGGCAATAAAATCAGTAATGTTACCAACAAGCGTTTATACATATGTTACATGCATTTTAGGCAAAATGAAATAGATTTTGCGTATGTAATTAAAGGTTGAATTGGTAACGATAAGCTCAATAGGCGGTATCTTCTTTTTATAATTTTCACTTTACTTTTTGCTTCCTATATATACAGAAACTATACCAAAGGTAAGAATATTGTATGAAACATCCGTAAATCCAACTTCACGCATAATATCAGTCAACTTGCTTCCATCAGGAAATGCTTTTACCGACTCCGGCAAATAGGTATAAGCAGCTTTATCCTTCGATACAATTTTACCAATTAACGGAAGTATGTATTTTGAGTAGAGGGTATAAAATTGTTTTACTGGAAATACGCTTGGCTTAGAGAATTCCAGAATTACAAGTTTCCCTCCGGGTCGCAGAACCCTCAGTATTTCAGATAAGCCAACTGTAAGATGTGCAAAATTGCGAACGCCAAATGCTACAGTTACCGCATCGAACGAAGCAGTAGGAAACTGAATATTCTCAGAATCGCCGGTTTTCAGAGTTATGTACTGATCCAGATTCATCTTTTTCAGTTTCTCCTTGCCTACAGCCAACATTCCATCTGAGATATCAATGCCTACAATTTTATCAGGGGATATCTGTTTGTACACTTCTATGGCCAAGTCACCTGTTCCGGTGGCTATATCCAATACACTTTTTATATTTTGGTTCCGAAGATTTGCAATTGCCTTTCTTCTCCAATACTTATCAATATTGAGTGAAAAGAAATGGTTGAGGAAATCGTATCTCCAAGCAATATTGTTGAACATATCAGCCACCTGCTTCTTCTTGTCATCGGCCGATTCTTTATAAGGAGTTATATTTTCCATTTTATTAGTTACAACTATTGCCTTCCATTATATTTTGCAAGGTGCCCGAGTATACTTTTCTAATATCTTCCACAAAACCAAACGAGTTGTCGTCTACACGCATTTCGCCTTTGGTTACATGCCCCAAGGCTGTAAAACCAACTCCAGTTTTAATCATAAAGTCAATAAAATCAGATTGTTTCTCAGGTGAAACGGAAACTACTACACGGCTTTGTGATTCTCCAAATAAGAATGCATCGAGGCGAATATCAGAATCGCTGGTAAGGTCGAAACCAAAACCGATGGGCAAACATGATTCTATGAGGGTCATGAACAATCCACCGTTAGAAACATCATGCACCGAGCAAACAAGTTTTTGGCCTATCAACATTTTTATTACGTTGTGTACTTCCATTTCTTCTTTGCTATCGAAAAATGGGGGAGGAGAAAGTCGAACATTATGATAAGACACCAGATATTCAGATGAATTGATGTCATTTCGTGAAGTACCGATAAGAAAAATTACGTCGCCTTTGTGTTTGAAAGCGATATCCATTTGCAGTGCCTTATCGGTAAGCACCCCCAGCATGCCTAT
>JFJP01036960.1_pt1 | contig 88827 bp, 131 predicted proteins | sample 431651 | NCBI WGS metagenome assembly JFJP01 (sample SAMN02602958, study PRJNA72255) | Microbial mat metagenome, whole genome shotgun sequencing project. | biome: fresh water; feature: sink hole; material: water; isolation source: purple microbial (photo- and chemosynthetic) mats found in...
TAGACATCTTGCAACAACTTCGCGACCGTGCAGCAGCACGCAAAGCCGCTGGTTAAGATTTCTACGTAGTTTTAAGACGGGAAACAATACATCGTTTCCCGTTTTATTTTCATCTTATTCAGGAGAATCAAATGGCTCAATTAGCTTTCTTAAAACGATTTCGAAAAGAGATCGAAAAGATCGAAAATGTATCAACAACATTTGCACCACCTACCCGTTGGTATTCAACTGGTAACTTTGCATTAAATCGTGTTTTGTCTGGTTCATACTTTAAAGCAATTCCGCAAGGTCGTTTAACGGCATTTGTTGGACCATCTGCAGCAGGTAAATCCTACATTAGCTGTAACATTATTCGTGAAGCACAACGCGCTGGTGCAGTTTGTTTAGTTTTGGATTCTGAAAATGCACTTGATCCAAAGTTTATGCATCGTATCGGTATCAACGTGAATGACGATAATTTGACATATGCACAAGTTGTTACTATTCAGGACGTAACGGCGGTAGTATCAGAATTCCTTACTGGTTACGAAAAGGAATATGGTAAGTATAATCCTGAAGGTCCGCCACTTATGATCATTCTTGATTCATTGGGTAACTGTTTGACAACTGGTGAAGATGAAAAGTTCACTAAGGGTATTCAAACTGGTGACCAAGGTGGTTCAGCTAAGACGAAGAAGCATTTGCTCCGTACTCTTAATTCACGGTTAGCACGTTGTAATGCATCTTTCGTATTCACCGATCAAGTCTACCCAGCTGATGTCATGGCAGGTGATGGTCTCTGGGCTGTTACTAATGGTGTGAAGTATTCTGCTTCTGGTATTGGTCTAATCACCAAGCTCAAGTTGAAAGAAGGTTCAGACATTATCGGTATCAGAATGCGCGTCGAAACGTACAAGTCACGTTTTGTAATGCCTGGCACAAAAATTGAACTTGAAGTACCATACTCAACTGGCCTAAGCTCAACATCTGGTTTGATCGAACGTTGGGAAGCTGATGGCGTAGCAGTTAAAGAAGGTCATAGCTGGGTTGTAGAATGTGAAGGCAAGCCTATTAAGTTTAAGGAAGCTGCTCTTACTGAAGAACTTGCTTTGAAAATCTTTGCATCAAATCCAAAGCTTCTTGAGCTTGAACGTCAGTTTGAAGATTTTGAATCAACTGATATGTTTGCTCCTGATGCATCGGGTACTGAAGATGATGTAGGTCTCATTAAGCTAGCTGATGATGCAGATATGACACCAGAGGCGTCTAATGAAGTTACCTCATCGGGCATTAAAGGCATTCCAGATGGATATGAAGTAGAGCAGAGCGTGTAAATATGACACTCATCGGTGATGCAAGCAAGGACCTTAAAAAGATAGTAGACCATCTTATGAAGGCCCAGGATGTTTTAGATGCAGCTGAACCAGATTTTGTTATGACTGGTAGAAAATTAGAAGAGCTGTGTAAAATGCATCCTCATTATCTTGCTAAGTATGACAAATATCGCATTGATATGAAAGGCCTTTATGATTTGGTTGAATCAAAGCGCGAAACGCTCGATTCCAAACTATGGAGAAAATATCTAGAAGGGTACCAACGTGCTCTTTCTACCCGTGATATCCAAGCTTACATCGCCGGTGATCCTGAACGTGTAATATTAACAGAATTGATGTTAGAAATTGCTCATATGCGTGATCAATTTACTGCTTGTGTAAAAGCTTTAGAAGATGCTTCTTGGATGCTTTCACATATCACTAAGATTCGAGTAGCTGAATTACAGGATACGGTCATATAATGGAAGATAAAAAGGAAACAAACACTCTGGATAAGGACACACTTGCAAAAATTATCGATACGATGAATAAGCAAGCAGTTCAGATAACGAAATTACTTCGTGCGCAACAACGTCAGCAAAATGAAATTGGTAATCTGCGCACCAAAATCAATATTCTCGCAGGAAGGTTAAAAGGATGAAACAGTATATTCTTATATCGGCTAAATCGTCTGGTGAATTAGAGGTTTTAGTAAACAAACAACTCAAAATATTCGAATTTGCTTTTAGCGTTGAATTAGGGTCTTTCTTTATCTCTGCATCTGGTGCTTATTATCAGGCCTTGGTAGTGGAAGAATATGGAATCTTATAACAAATTAACTCCAGCCGAAGCTGAACGTTTAGCAGTATTGTTAGAAGAGCTCGGCGAAACTGCACAAAGTATTGGTAAAATTCTTCGTCATGGTTATGAGAGTTATAATCCACTTATTGAAGAATCTGTACCAAACAGAACAGTGCTCGAATACGAAATAAGTCATATTCTGAATGCTATTAGTATGATGAGTATTGCTGGTGATATCAGTATGCCACGCATTGACACTTTCACTAAATTAAAAGCTGAAAAAATTCAGAAATGGTTGCATCACCAATGATTAAAAAATGCTACATAACAATCTATCGTAAAGGAGAAACAAATGGATATTTTGAAAGAATTGCATAATGCTTGTACAAATCTGTCAGACACGATAAGCAAAATACCTAAATCACATGAGAATTATGCTTTTCGTATGAATGCCGGGCTTGCACATATACACGCAGTGTATTTTGAAATGAATAATAATTTTAACAAAACCAATGATTTAACCACAAGTAAGGAGAAATAAAATGGATAGGCCCTTTACTAGCGTTATTCCTGATGCAGATCAACTTAGAGGTATTCGGCAAACGGATGCATTAAACCGGTTAAGTGCTGCAATTGAGAACTTCCCAATGTGTAACGAAGATGCTAAAAACGAGATCGTTGAAAGTAATAGAGTTTTAACAAAAGCGATTAACCGGCTGATTGAAGAACTACAAAAAGACGAATGATGGCTCTTTCATCATTTTGTAACGAGTTAACCCTGTCGCAATAAATGCATCACCGATAGTATCATAGTTCACACCGAAGATTGTGACAGGTCTAGCTCTAGGATTATTTGCTCCAGAGTTTGCTTTGCTTCTAAGTTCTTTAGTTTCAGGTTTAGATAGCGCAACTTTCAAACTAGCCGACATTTTAGCTTTTGATTCGTCAGAATGTGATTTACCTTTCATACTGTCGTTTTTAAATTCAGGATGATCTTGGTAAAATTGTTTTTTAGCTTTTGAAATTTTTGCTCTAGCTTCAGCAGAATGTTTACTACCACGACGTGAAGCAATACGTTTTTCTGTTTCTTCAGGTGTTTCTTTTTTACCGCGGCGCGAATATTTCCAAGCATCATTATTACGTTTTCCAGATGTTATTAACTGTCGCATATTATCACTTATTTTTTTGCGATGTTCTTGACTGAATACCATACCAGATATTCCGTCACCACCATCGGTTGAATTTGTTAATGGACCTAAATTTAGATCATAACGTCCATATTGTGATATAATAAGCCTTTCGAGGTTAAAAGCTTCAATTTCAGATAAATTTGAAGCGATAATTTCTATATGAGGTGTAATATTTTGTCTAAGCAATTTACGAATTTTGTTTATTTTGTGTTTGTTTTTTGAACATGGTTTTTCTTTTTGAGCATCAGTAATATGGAAAGTCATTCTATCGTCTTTACCTTTACCCACATAGAATGGTTCAAATCCACAGGTGTGAAGTGATGAAGATTTTGTTTGATCAAAATATACATAAACGTAAAACATAGATTTTTATCCTTATAAATAGCATTACCATCCTAACATCATTATTTATAGCGTAAGTGACTTTCAATGAAAAAATGCTACATCACTACAAGAGACGAAGTTTATTGTTTCATAACAGGATTACAGCCACAAGATAGTGCGTTCCTATGGGACAAATTTGGTATCTACAAAGACGGGTACGTGTTCTCCCCAGCATATAAGCTTCGTCGATGGGACGGCAAGATCAGGTTTTATGAGCAGACGGGTAAAACATATCTGCGTCTTTTAGATCAAATTCTGCCGGTACTTGATGCATGGGGATATGAAATCATTCTCAACGATGAACGTCCACGTCAGCCTGTCGTTGAAACCCGTGTTACTGAAGATTGGTTTGCAGAACAAAATATTAATCTTCGTGATTATCAGGTCGCTGCAGTAAATGCTTTATTAGACAATGGTAATGGTTTTGGTATTCTTGGCACTGGTTCTGGTAAAACCTTGGTGACAGCTGCCTTGTCTGATGTACTTGGTAAAAATGATTTGAAGGTTATTACCATTGTCCCATCAAGTGATCTAGTAACTCAAACGGCTGAATGGTATCAACGCTGTGGATTAGATGTTGGTGAATATTCTGGTGCTAAGAAGGAATTGCATTGCCAACACGTAGTAGGAACTTGGCAATCACTTCAAAATAATCCATCTTTGATGCACAGTTTCCAAGGATTTATTTGGGATGAAGCTCATGGTGCACGGGCAGCAGTAGCACAAAAACTTGTTTGTGATTATGGCAAACATATCTCTTACCGCTTTGGGGTTACTGGAACATTTCCAAAACCTAAAGTTGATAATATGTCGCTTATCGCATCTATTGGTCCTATCGTTTGTGAAGTCCCAGCTTCATGGTTAATTGAGAATGGATATCTAGCACGAATTGATATCGAAGTAATTACTACAAAGGAACCAGTTGATGAGGAATTTCCTGACTACCCTTCTGAGCGCGCATACATCTCGAAATCGGAGCCTAGACTTGATTTCATTGCTAATCTTATTATCGCTAAGTGCGAAGCTTTTGGTAATACTCTCGTCTTAGTGAACAGTATTCCTTTTGGTCAAAAGTTACAAACTATGATCGAAGGATCAGTGTTCCTTTATGGAGCATCCGAAAAAGATGAGAGACGTGAGCAATATGATTTGTTTGCAGAGAATAATAACCTAATCGTTATTGCCTCTTCAGGTATTGCTTCAACGGGTATTAGTATTGATAGAGTATTCTGTCTGATGATGATTGACCCAGGGAAAAGCTTCGTTAAGGCGATACAGTCTGTCGGTCGTGGAACACGTATGGCTCACGATAAGAAAACTATCCATGTTGTAGATGTATCAGCTGATTTAAAATTTGCTAAGAAGCATTTGAAAGAGAGAACCCGTTTTTATAAGGAAGCTAAGTACCCAGTTGGAAAGCCGATCAAGGTGAAGTTATAGGAGAAATATATGAGCTGTGAGAATAGAACAGAAGAAATGAAAGAGCAGTCAGACCGTTATTGGGTGCATGGTGAAGATGTTACTGATATAATGCGTAAAGAAACCGATAAGATACTATCTGATTTTAACGCATTAACTGAAAAAGCAAGGGTGTATCCAAGCATTTACATCGAGCAAGCAATAAAGATTCAAAATGCCGTAGAAGCTGATCCGGAGTATAAGCGTCTTGATGCATTATATGAAAAGCAATTTGCAAATGCTAATCATATTGCCGGAATGCTGCTTGTATATTTTAGCCATGAAAGTATTGATTTTGAGCCGTTGATTGTTGCAGATGACGTTGTTAAAACTGCTCTTGAATCCCTTATGGAATATGCAGAAAGACAGAAATTCTACAATACTGCTAAATTTGAATTAGCAAATGAAATTAGTAAGCAGTTCGTGTTGACAGTTTAAAGGAGAGCATATGATCTCCTTTATAATATATGTTTGGCATTCGGTTAACGTTTTCGCATTATTATCATTTGCATATAAATGGTATAAAGATAGAAAGCATGGTGAAAATCAAGTAACTATTGATTGTTACCTGTGTGATTTTATGTACAAAAATGCTTTCGCTAATTGGTCAAAAGAGCAGATTGATAATAGGTTCATCGAAATAAATAAAGCCATTACTCCATTATTGTATGCTAAAACTTTTGATTTTTTGCCATTTTATTCAATACACTTTTTACACAAATTGAAAAGAATTTAATTCATAATCGGATTGCTATAAATCATCAAATAGTTTATAAGTTTAATGGTTTTTCTTATGACCAGAATTCTTAGGCATTATTCTACCTTTAAGCCAACCGTCATCTAGGAATGCTTGAAGTTCACTGCTAGGAATTCGCTTATTATTTGTACCATCATTAATCCAGTTAGTCTGTTTAAGATATAATGATAATGAAGCTGCCATTTTTGCTATCGATTCTGCTGATTGTTTTGGAAAGTTATAAGTACCATTTGCTATTTTAGTTGCTTTAACTTTTGCAAGTTTAACAGGATCGTTATTAGCAATTGTCATATTTGCAACTTGCTCTGCTGATTTTGGTTTACCTTTATGTGTATCAGAAATCTTTTTACGTCGTTCTGGGTCTTGAAGTGCTATGATAGTTTTTTCTGAAATGTTTTTTCGTGCTGCATCATCATGGTGTGTATTACCTGTTTTCGTTGCTGATATTTTAGCTCGTTGCTCTGCTGATTTAGGAACACCTTTAAATCGTTTTGATTGTTTTTCTCGAAATTCAGGAGTTATATGCCATGCTCCACCATGACCGCCTTTAGCGAGATTTGTTAAACAACCAGTTTTTAACCCTTTAACAAAAGCTTTAGTTCCAAAATGTGCAATAAGAGATATTTCCAATTGAATAGCAGCTTCACGTGATAAACATTCTTTTAGTTTTACTATTATTGGAGGTAGACCGTTTCGTATAAGTTTACGTATGGTGTTTAGTTTAAATGATAGTGTAGTTGTAGTTGTTGCTTCAATGAGATGTGAATTTGATCTATTAGCACTACCATACCCGATGTAAAATGGTTCAAAAGTAAATTGACAATCACATACAGTGTATTCAACTGATTTTAATGGATTGCAGTATGCATAAACGTAATATTTCATAGTTACCTCTGATTGTCAAGATAATTTATTTATAAGGAGAGCGAAAATTTTAGTCTTACCTGATTTTAACAAACCCTACGAGATTGAATCTCTATCGTCCCCAGTGGTAATTAAGCATCACTGGATTTTCTCTGCTGCTCTTTTAGATTGGGTGTTAGGACCTATCAACTATCTCGAAGATACTACGGGACCAATGATTCGTGTTATGATTGAAGGCTTTGAATTTATTCTACCTGCTGCATGGAATATTTTGATTGCTGATGATGACACATACACTGTTGATACTGTTCCTTTGTCAAAGTGTGCAACTATGGCATACAAAGCAGTATTGATGTCACCTACGGTTACTCGAGTATCTATTTCACCTATCAATGTGATGGAATTTATTCCTGAAGGATCAGTTGTTCACCCATTGATTCAGAAGAGCACATTATTCTGTCATCCAATTGGTCCTCAGATGTACAATGGTAAGTCACACGAAATGGCCGTAACGATTGGTCCACACGATCTTCATCGTTGGCTTTACAATAAAGCTATTGGTGATCTTCTTTCGTTTTAGTTCTTAGTTTTAGTTCTTAGTTTTAGTTCTTAGTTTCGAATTGTAGTTTTAGAATCCATGTCTGCGTCGGCGCTTGTATAAATACATTTTTACACTAGCACAGGAGTATGACATGGATGATAATTTTGTCAAAGCATTTGATTTAATAATGGAATCTGAGGTAGGACCATGGTTTAACTCTGCTGATCCTGATACCATTTCTGGTAAAATGGGTACTAAGGAACTAAATCGTAAAGTTGGTTATGTAAATGACCCAGACGATGCTGGCGGCGAAACTAAATATGGTGTTGCTAAGAATACTAATCCTGATGTTAACATTAAAGAATTAGATTTGGCGACCGCTAGAATGATTTATGAAAAACGGTATTGGGCTATGAATCATTGTGATAAGCTAATGTTTCCAGTTAATGTGATTCATTTTGATGCAGCAGTAAATGCTGGTAGTTCACGTGCTACAAAATTGTTACAAATGGCATCAGGCTGTGAACCAGTTGATGGCTCATTTGGACCACAGACATTACGTTTAGCAAATGGCGCTGATCCAAAAGTTATAGCATCAAAGTTACTTGATGCTAGAGTAGTGTTTTACAAAAAATTAGTTGAACAAAAACCAACAAATGCAAAGTTTCTAAAAGGTTGGTTATCACGAGTAGAAATGCTTCGTGATTGGTTAAAAAAGAATGCTTAAAATAGTTTCAAATATTGATACAAACATAGAGATTTATGTTATAATGCATTTAATTCATAAAGCTTAATAGCCCTTAACAACTGCCCTTTTCTGGGCAGTTGTCTTTTTACCTGCAAATGCAAGTCCAAAGGAAAACTGAGCTCTGGAATCGGGACAATAAGAACATTGGAGAAGTTAATGACAACCTTAAGTGAAGAAAGAAATATGAACCCTGTACGCGAATATGCAAATAAAACGGTTTTTCTTAACCCATTTTCATCTGAAATTTGGGAAAGCACATATAAAGATCATAAAGATACCTGTATTGATGATACTTTTTACCGTGTGGCTGAAGCTATTGCCTCAGTTGAAAATACTCCAGAACTTCAAGCATTATGGACACATAATTTCTTCGAGATGCTGCAGAATTTTCTTGTAACTGTTGGCGGTCGTATCTACTCTAATGCAGGTACAGAGTGGAAAGGCACTACCTTAATGAACTGTTTTGTTGGACCGCAGCCTAAGGGTGATGTAGACAGTTTAGCTGGTATTCTCGAATTGTTAGAAGGTCAAGCTAAAACGCTTAAGGCAGAAGGTGGTTGGGGTAACAATTTCTCTACCCTTCGACCGCGTGGTGCATTTATTCACGGTATCGGTGTCGAATCTCCAGGTGCAGTTAAGTATATGGAACTGTTTGACAAGTCATCTGAAATCGTCACTTCTGGTTCTGGTAAAAAATCAACTAATTCAAAAGCTAAAGGTAAGATTCGTAAAGGCGCTCAGATGGGCGTCATTGACATCTGGCATCCAGATGTCATCGAATTTATCACAGCAAAGCAAGCAGCCGGTAGATTGAGCAAGTTTAATATGTCCGTAAATGTCTCTGATGAATTTATGGAGCGACTCGAAAAGGTCAATAAACTAGATGCATTTATTGATCGTGGCGTACCTGGTTATGAAGAGCATGGTTCTGAAATTGGTGAGGCTGTAGAAAATTTTGATAAATGGGACCTTATCTTTCCTGAAACAACTCACCCAAAATACAAGAAGGAATGGGATGGTAACATTAAGAAATGGAAAGCAAAAGGCTATCCAGTAAATGTTTATCAAACTGTTTCTGTTAAGTGGTTATGGAATTTGATCATGGAGTCTACATACAACAGGGCTGAACCTGGTGTATTGTTCCTTGATCGCGCTAATGATTTTAACCCATTGTATTACGGTGAAACCATCACAAGCACAAATCCGTGCGTGACAGGTGATACATTAGTGCTGACAGATAAAGGCAGTATGACAATGAAAGCACTATGTGACCGCATCAAGTCTGGTGAACGCATCATGGCAACAACTCTCAATGTTAAAACGAATCAACCCGAATATGAAGATATCGTTTTTGCAGATAAGACGCGTGAAAATGCAAATGTTATAGAATTAGAACTTGATGACGGTTCTACTCTTAAACTTACACCAGATCATAAAGTGTTCACTGAGAATCGTGGTTATGTTAAAGCTTCTCAATTGAACGAAGACGATATTCTTATTCTAACAGATGAAACAAAAATGAATGAATTTAATGATTTAGGCATTACTGAACGGTGTGTGGCAGAGGTGCTAACAGTAGCAAATACCGTGTACGCCAATTGTTGTCCGCCGCTTAATCAGTGTTTAACTTCTCACACTTACAATTATGGTGCTGAAATTGACAAGATTATATCTGAACGTGAATCAGAATTTGTTCAACGCAAGGGAGCAATTTCACAATCAGAAATTACATTGTACCGAACAAAATTTATTCGGTTATTGTTAGATAGAGAACAGGAAGTTAAACGCTCAATAACAGAAGATGACAGATTAGCTAAGTTAAATGTACCAATCTATTGTAATGTTTTGCATTATGCTATGTCAAAATATTTGAAAAAGTAAATGCCGTAAGGATTCGTATAAATAGCTTCATACTAAACGTGTGGAGCTATTATGAAACCTTGGAACACTCAGCTAAGAATGACACTCAATGAAGAACATAAGAAGGAGCTTCTAGATTTTTATTTAAAGATAACAAGCTATTCTAAACCGTTACGCAAAAAAGCTAAACTTGAAAATCTTCCACCAATTGAAGCATCAAAATATCTTAAATCGATTTATGATGAAGGATACGGTATAAAGGTTCTTGCTAGAGAGTTTGATTTATCTTACTCTAGAATGAGAGCGTTGTTTGAATACTGTGGTGTAGAAATACGACATGGTTATGATGTTTCAACTGAGATAACTAAAAAGTTTAGATCAGAACGGGTTACTGGTGATAAGAATCCTTGGTACGATTGGTGCAACAGTAAACCTGAAATGCATAAGTCAGTTTCACGGGGTGTTCAGGGTAGATTCACTAGAAAGAATGGTGATACTGTTTGGTTACGTAGTACTTGGGAATTCATGTTTGCTCGTTGGTTAGAAAGAAACAATATTGATTGGTTGTATGAAGGTCGCCAGTATAAGTTAAGCAACGGCGAAGGTTATCGACCTGACTTTATCTTGTTAGATGAGAATGGAAATGAAGAGTGTATAGTTGAGATTAAAGGTTATTTCAAGAATAGAATGTATAAAGTTGATCTGTTGAGATTAGATTATCCGGACTTAAAAATTGTTGTCGTGGATGACATTACAGATTATTGTGAAGATTACAAGAAGGAGTTAAAGGAATGGAAATGCATCAGCCAGTCAAACGTGCACGTATCATAAAAGTAAGACAAGCAGAAAATGAAGATGTTTATGACATCACAACGACAAATAATCACAACTTCTTCGCAAATGGTATTTTGGTTCACAATTGCGGGGAACAAACTTTAAGCCCAGGTAATGTGTGTAATTTAGGTTCAGTAAATCTTTCACAGTTTATTAATGCTGATCGTACCGGTTTCGATTTGAAGAGAATGGAAAAGTACGTTAGTTATCTTGTTCGATTCCTTGACAATGTGAATAGTTATTCGGATGCTCCGCTACCAGAATATGTTGACAGTATGCGTAATAAACGACGCATTGGCGTCGGTATTCTTGGATGGGGCAGTGCTCTGTTTATGTTGAAGGTGCGTTTTGGTTCAGACGAAGCCGATGAATTACGTGAACAGGTTATGTCAACTATTGCTCGTATGGCGTATATGTCTTCAATCGATCTAGCAGTTGAAAAGGGTTGCTTTAAGTATTGTGATCCTGAACAACACGCGGTCGGTAAATTCGTAAAGAGTTTGAATTTGCCGATGACCTACATGGTGAAACTTTCTGTTACTGGTATTCGCAATTCTTCGTGTTTATCTATTCAGCCTACAGGTAATACTTCACTAGCAGCAAATAATGTTTCAGGTGGTCTTGAACCAATCTTTATGCCTGAATATGTTCGCACGGTGATTGTTAAATCTGTTCCTGATCATATTGCACATCTTACTCCTAAGTGGTATGAAGGTGAATGGTATGAAACAGCTATGTTTAAGAAATCATTTGAAGGTACTGAAGAGATTCTTCGTGGTGTAGATGAGAATGGTGTTGTATGGAAAATTGATAAGAGTAGAGGTCTCACTAAGGAAGTTCTATGTGAAGATTATGCTGTTAAATACCTCAAGGCGCTCGGCGAATGGTCACCTAATGCAGATTGGGCTGTTACAACAGTAAACCTTGATGCTAAAGATCACGTTAAGGATTTGAAAGGTTTCACTCGTTGGATTGATTCAGCTTGTAGTAAGACTATCAATATTCCTAATGATTACCCTTATGAGGATTTCAAAACTCTTTATGTTGATGCATACAAGACAGGATACATTAAGGGTTTAACAACATACCGAGCAGGCACCATGTCAAGTGTTCTTTCTGCTAAGGAAGAAAAGACAGCAGATGATACTGATGAAGAAATCATTCTCGATGATGTATCACTACCTGACAGTTTTCCTGCTGAGGTTAAAGTTATCCGAGCAGAAGGTCGTAAATGGTATTTGACGGTTCATATGAGTGAAAATCGTGGTCGCCCACTTGCTCTATTCGTTCATACGAATAATACCGAGAAGAATGTAACTACTGAGGATGCTATTGAACGGATGTTTGCACTTGCTAATCGTAAAAAGATTCCAAATGCGCACATTCAGAGTATGGCAGAAAAAGTTAAGTCTGATAATAATCCATCAAAGATTACTAGAGCAATTTCACTGAATCTGCGTCACGGTGTTATGATAAAGAATATTGTTGCTGAACTCGATAAAGTAGATGGTGCATATGTTGGTACCTTTATCTTCCAAATTCGTAAATATCTCTCAACTTTTATCCGCGATGGTGAAAAAGTTGAAGGTGAAAAATGTCAGGAATGCGGAAGCGACAAGGTAGTATTCAAAGAAGGTTGCCGTTCTTGTATGAACTGTGGGTCGTCAAAGTGCGGTTAATAGGAGAAATAAAATGGAATTGTTAGAAGTAAAAAGTATTAATCTTGCTAAGGATGATGTATTAATGGTTAGAGTTACTTGCCCACTAAATTATCCAAAATCGAGAATGGTTGATTATTTTAATCATATCAAAGATGAGCTTAAATCAGTATTTCCTAACAATAAAGTTGTGATTTTATCAGCTGATATTGATATTACGAAAGTAACGCCAGAAAATTAGCATAAGTTATCGTTGTTTTTGGGATATGTGATAAATATAACTATCACATATCCCATTTTGTCGTTTGGGGTGCTGACTCAATAACAACAGCGAGGCTATACGAATGAAATTATCATTTAGACAAGGTATTATAGCAGCAAATATGAACAGTGGTACGCCAGCAACAGCAACTGATACTGGTATCAGAGGACAAATATTCTGTGATGCTAGTTACCTGTATGTTTGCATTGCCGCCGATACATGGGTTAGAACTCCTATAGCAACTTGGTAAAATGGTAAATAAGGAACTTCATTGAAGTTCCTTATTACTCATATATGTACCACTCTATTCACACGGAATCAATATGAAATTAGTAGAAATTCAACAGGGTCAAGTAGATCGTGAGCAATCACTTAAAGCGTCTAGAGAAAAGTCATTAGATTTTCTAGACATAGAGCAACATAGAGTATTTTTTTCTACGTTATTAGATGATAGTTATGATAGAGATGATCCATATAAAACAATTCCATATAACAGCGTTAAACATAAAGACGATTTTATAAAATCCCTTTTTGATCAATGGTTGAATCGAGGAAGTCTATCAGAAAAACAGGTAAATGCAGTTTTGAAACAGGCTTTAAAGATAGCAAAAGCAGAAGTTATAGGTGATATGTTCCCAAATCTTAAAGTGGATTCAGTGTTCGCGTGTAAAGGTGTTGTTGAAAAAATTGAAGATGCTGTAGTTGAATCAGGTTATGGAACATCTGACACAAATAAAGTGACAGTACGAACAGATTATGGAATTTATGTATCATTTAAAACAACCAGACAGAAATTGTTAGACCTTGCAAATGAATCGATGTCACAGAAAAAGAAATTGAAAATATCTGGAAAAGTAGTTTGGATGACACCAGATAAATTAAGAGTTTCGATGAAAGCTCAAGGCATAAAAATTGAATTTTAATCAATTTTTGTTTACTATTTGTGATTGTTATGATATAATGCTCTCTATAGATTAAAGAGCATTGTTGATATGCATCCGCTGCGCACTCTTTAATTGATCCCATGGAGTGTGTGAATGTATATCAAATTTTCGAGGGTGAGGGATGTCTCCGCACCGAAACGTGCAAATTCAGGTGCAGATGCGGGTCTTGATCTGTATATCCCTAATGATTATGTAGGTAATACCGTACTTGAACCGGGTCAGAGTGTTAAAATTCCTGCTGGCATTAAAGTCGAAGTGCCGGCTGGATATGCTTTAATCTTTTTCAACAAATCTGGTGTTGCTGCTAAGAAATCCTTAATCGTCGGTGCCTGTGTAATTGATCATGGTTATGCTGGCGAAGTACATATCAACATAATCAATGTCGGTGATGATACTCAATTCATCGCCCCCGGCGAAAAAATAGTTCAAGCAATTCTTCTTCCAATTATTACTGCAGAAACTATTGAAGTTCCTGAGTCTGAACTATATCAAGAAATTCATGTGGCTGGTAAACGTGGTACGGGCGGTTTTGGTTCGACTGGTACAGTTTAATGAGTACCATTCAAGACCAACTCAAAGGTATAATTGAGACATTTAATCAACTAACCGATAAAGATTCTGGTGTTAGTATTATGCTAGTTACAACCATTGGTGATCCGGAGGATAAAGCATATAACTACAATTTCTATGTGTCTGGTGATATTGGTACTATTCAGGATGCCTTGATTAATCAAATTTCTGAAAATGCATTAGAAGGTGATGGTGAAATTTACCAAACCTTTAAAGAAATTATTGAATATGCAGATGAGATTATCGGCGAAAACATCAGTACAAAGGTTGTGCACTAATGGAAGCTAGACTAACTCTTGATGAAACATATATGCGCAATGCTGAAAATTGGGCAAAGCGTAGCAAGGCCTTGAGAAAGAAGACTGGTGCTGTGTTAGTTAAGGGAAATCAGACCATTTCTGATGGTTATAACGGGATGCCAGCAAGTACCGCTGATGATAGTTGTGAATTAAAGGATGTAAACGGCAATTACATCTTTAATGAGATTGGTGAGATGATCACCAATCCTCTAACATTACACGCTGAGGCTAATGCCATTTTAAAGTTGGCTGCTAATGGTGGTAATGGTGCAGCAGGGACTACATTGTACTGCACTCTTTCACCCTGTCCAGAATGTGCTAAATTAATTCTACAGGCAAAAATTGTTAGAGTTGTGTTTCGTGAATGGTACAGACTTCGTACTGGAATAGAAATTCTACAACAGTATGGTGTTCAATGTGATTATTTACCAAGCCTAGAACAATGAAAAGTGTTTTAACAGATCGCACTTTATGGTATGATGGTTCTGTTGAAGTCGATCCTGATACACTGGAACATTTGTTCCTGTTGGGTGTACCAATCGATAAAATTACAGTGACACACCTCACTCAAGAAGTAACAGATTTCAATGTGCTAGCAAATCAAAAAATTGGTATTAAGAATGAGTGTGCAGCATTAAGTCATACTTGGTTGATACCTCAGAAATATGCAGATATCGACATTGATAAATATGTTTGTGATCTTAAAACTACAGTAATAAATGAAACAGATTCTGACAGAAGATTAGTACGAATCGATAATGAATTGCAGGAATTTAAAAGACGTAATCTCATTATGCTTCTTAAGACAATCATTTATGTGACTGATACACTACGTGAAAAGAAAATTTTATGGGGTGTTGGTAGAGGATCGAGTTGCGCATCATATTTGCTGTATCTTACGGGATTGCACTGTGTTGACCCTGTAAAATATAACATACCAATGAATGAATTTTTACATGATTGAGGTACTATGAAAATTACTGAAATTTTAGATACGAAAATTCACTATGACATAGATGCAAGTACTGCGTCACAAATGAAAGTGCATTCAGTAATTAATAATCGGGTAATATCAGTATCTTTTGTATTTACTGAACCTGATACCTGGGTAATGGAATTTTCTGAACAGATAGATAATAAAACGTCTACATCAAAATCTACAGGTAGTGGCGGTGAATTTCAGGTATTCTCATTAATCAGTTCTGTTATGTCAGATTTTATAGACACTTATGCGCCTGACATTATAATGTTTACAGCAGATGATGAAAAACGTGCTAAGATTTATATGCACATTATTAAGAAGAATCTGAAAGTATCATCTGGTTATCGACATTCTACATCAGTAATAACCGGAAAAACTACAATATTTAGGCTCACACGTAAATAAGTTTACGGTACGAAGACTATAAATAAAAAGTAAGCATTCTGATAACACGATTCGCTTATTGTAACGAATCACAATAACAGTTTGTTGAATTATTTATGAAATTGCGCAATCTGTCAAGTACCTATAATTTATAAAGGAGAAGATCAATGTCAAAGACGGCTAGAAGTGCACGTGGTGAACTTGTAGATTTCGATATCTTAGCAATAACTGCTGCAATTGCAAAGGCTCCAGCGCCTGGTATTGTTCAGGCGCGTAGAGAATTTATTGATGAAAAAGATGGATTACGTTCCAGAGCTAGACAGGACACCGTCATACAAGGCGTGAAGATTGAATCGGTTACGGGTGAAGCTGTAGATGCTATGGCACTTGCTTTTTCGGCTATGAATATTAGTGCAAATAGCGTTGAAGATGATTCAGATTTAACAGAATAATTATTTTATAACATATAAGGAATATTATGAAACTTCAGGCCATCGGTAATTCAATTCTTTTTCAATTCGTTGATGATACACAAGGTAAATATTTAGGTCTTAAATCAAAGTCTGGTATTTTAGTAGTTGCTGGACAAGCAGATCAAAAAGAACCACGCTGGGGAAAAGTACTCTCTGTCGGTAACAGAGTAGATGAAGAAATTAAAGAAGGTCTATACATTCTAATTGAGCCACTCGCTTGGACACCAGGACTTTATGTCACCGATGATGAGCGAATTTGGCGTACTGATGATACCCGGGTGTTAGCGGTATCTGATGAGAAAATTTTATCGGCATAAAATGTTCCTAATTATTACAACTTTCATTGCAGCTTTTTCAGTAGAACTACTGGGTACTTATGTATCCGTAATAGGTCTCAGTAGTTTTTTAGGTAAAGATTTGGTTATAATGGCGTTTGCCGTTGCATTAGATATTGGCAAACTCATTGTTATCACAATCTTATATAAGTTTTGGACTAAATTACCATTTCTTCTTAGAGCTTATATGTTGCCCGCTGCTGCAGTTACGATGATCATTACTTCTGTAGGGGCTTTTGGATATCTATCTGCGGCCTTTCAGAATGCTATTGCACCTACAAAACAGAGTAATATACAAGTAGTTGCATTACAAGATGAACGTGGTAGATTGCAAACACGTAAGGAAAGTATTGACAATCAAATCGCAAAACTGCCAGAAAACAGTGTTACTGGTAGAACCCGATTAATAAAGCAATTTAAAGATGAACAGACCACTATTACGAATAGATTATTTGAAATAGATAAAACACTACCTGAATTACAAGCACAGAATGCTAATGTTGAAGCGCACGCCGGGCCGATCATGTATATGGCAAAAGCATTTAATATTACCGTTGAAGAATCAGTTAAATGGATTATTTTGCTTATAATTTCAGTGTTTGATCCACTTGCCGTAACATTGGTACTATGTGGTAATTTTTTAACAGATCAACGTCAAAAGAGATTAGCACATGTTGCTAAAGAAAAAGTAGTTACCGAAAGTGTTGTTCTTGATCTTGAAAAAACTGCAACTACTACAGAAGAATTAGCACAAGAAGTTGTTATAGTTGAACCTATAGTTGAACCTATAGTTGAACCTAAAAAAAGAACACCAAAGAAAAAGGTAGTAGTTCCTGAACCTGTCATTGAACCTGTCATTGAACCTGTCATTGAACCTGTCATTGAACCTGTAGTTAAAAAACCAAAAATTCGAAAAGCCAAACAGTCTAAGATATTACCTGAACGTACTTTAGATGAGTTATTAAAAGCTTCTGCACCATCAACTGAAATCGTAGAAGTAAATCTGCCATCAGCAGATGATTTTGATAGTGTGTTAAATAAGACTCGTGATATTCCAGGCTCTGAGATATCATTCGAAGATATAAATTCTTCTAGCGCCTATAAACATTATTGATATTTTGATTTACTTTCAAATTCAGTTGTGATACAATATCATATTAACGCTGATAAGTTTGGAGAAGTGAATGTCAAAACGCCTCACACGGCTTTGGGTAGAGAAGTATCGCCCTGCCACCTTAGCTTCATATCTGTTTCAAAATCCGCAGCATAAGCAACAATTTGAAAAAATGGTTGCTGAGAAAGAAATACCACATATTCTTTTGTCAGGTGTTCAAGGTACAGGTAAGACAACCATGTCACTTGCACTCGTAAATGAGCTAGGTATCGATGATAATGATGTAATGCTTATTAAGGCATCAGAAGAAACTGGTGTTGATGCGATGCGTGATAAGATTAAAAGTTTTGCACAATCATATGCACTTAGTGCTTTTAAAATAGTGCGATTAGAGGAGATGGATTTTCTCACTCCAAATGCGCAGGGAGCTCTCCGTACCGTAATGGAAGATTATTCTGATAATTGCCGGTTTATTGGCACGTGTAATTATGAGAATAAAATTATGCCAGCAGTTAAGTCGAGATTCCAACACTTTCATTTTAAAGCTCCTGATAAGAATGAACTAACCGTTCACATTGCAGAAATTCTTGCTGAAGAAGGTGTAGAATTTGATCTCGATACGCTTGATAAAATTGTAACCATTGGTTATCCCGATATCCGTTATACCATCAATTTAGCACAGCAACATTCAGTGAATAAGACATTGACTATCGCAGAAGCTGCCACAACTACGGATTGGCGTTTTGGTGTAATTGACTTTTTAACTAAAGGCGATTTTAAAACTGTTCGTAAACTCGTATGTGAAAATGCATCACGTGAAGAGTTTGAGGACCTGTATAGATTTCTCTATCAGAATCTTACGAAGATTAAAGGTTTTGATCAAGCAAAACAAGATGCAGCAACTATTATTATTGCTAACTATTTGTATCGCCATAGTCTTGTTGCAGACCCCGAACTCAATTTTGCTGCTTGTCTCATAGAGCTTTCTCAACTAATCTAACAGGGAGTATTACCATGATTGAACCAAACTATAAACAGGTTTTGGAAGCTCTTATTGATCTTTATCAGGCAACAACGAACATGGTAGAACGAATTGGTGAACATGATCAATATGTCAAGGAAGCATTGACTGAAGCTGAGCGTATTATGGATCAATTAAGGGAGATCGGTTCTTTAGTATGATTGATAAAAAGTTTCAACTAGATATCTTTGGACTAATGTCAAGAATTGACACAGGAGAACGAGATATATGGGGTACACTAACAGAAGATGAACAAAAAGGGTTTTCAGCTCTCATTGTTATGAAGTGGATGTCTGGATGCCAAGATTTTCGTCAGATCATTTACCTGAACGAATTTGTGAATTATGTGGTATTTCAATTTGGTAAGCATCCAGAATTATTACTTAGCTTGTTAGGTGTTTCAAGTAGCAAAACACCAAAACGTTATAGTTGGGTTGCATCAAAGAATGGCAAAAAGAATAAGAATGACAAAAAACTAAAAGTGTTGTGTGACTATTACGAGTATAGCACTCGTGAAGCAAAAGCAGTACTGCATTTAATATCGGATAGCGAAATACTGGAATATGCAGAAGCATTAGGTTATCAGAAAGATGAAATAGCGCTTTTGAAGAAGGAATTCATTTAATGAATGTTGATCAATTAAAAAAGGCTACCTCACATCGACGAACTGATCCGTCATCTAAAACGACATCTGTTACAGGATGGCATTGCAGTTTCTGTAAAAAAACGTTTAAATACGAAACAAGATTTATGGAGCATTTTTGTGCCCCACGTGAAAAGATGGATAAATTAAAATCAGTTCTTGGACAATCGGCATATGCTTTTTACGCAGATTGGATGAGAGCAAAGAAACATACCGTGCCAAATATTGACACCTTTTCTAATTCTCGATATTTTAATTCATTTTACCGATTTGCTGAGCATGTGGTAAAATTGGATATTGCACACCCCGATGTGTTTCTATCGGAGATGACAGCAAGAGAATTATCACCGACTATTTGGACGCGTGATGCATGCTATGCACTGTATCTGAAAAAGTTAGAAAATGGAACTGATCCATTAGTGCTTGTGCAAAACAGTGTAGAATTTTTGATACGAATGTCAGAAGCGGCAGAGGTACCACTTAATCAAATATTTTCATTGCTATCATCAAATGAAATTGGTGCATTGATACGTAAACACGAATTGACACCTTGGTTATTATTTGCAGCAGAGACATTTAAAAAACGATTACTTGAACTCGACGTAACGGATAGATCAGAATTATTGAAAGTGATTAGCATATCATATTGGACTGATAAGTTCGAATCTCATAAAAAATTAATGGATGATATTCGGGCTCTCACGAAAGATATCGGGTTATGACATCACAATATGAAAAATTCAAAGCATTATCAGATGAAGACCTAGATGCATCTATCGAATTTTGGACAAGCTTGATGCAAATGTTACATGGAAATGCTATATTATATGAATATGGATTAGCACCAAAGTTAATCCAGGATATGCAAAACTATGATGACTATGATGAGTTTTTGGTAAGATATAATACAGCAGTTTTATTGGGTACTTTACGTAAAGGTTAGGAGAAATATATGGCAAAGATTTTAAGTTTTGAACAGTGGAGTGAACGTTATACGAATTCGGTGTCATCAGAAATTCGTGACTCGTTAATGACACTTCATGGTGTAAATGCTGATAGTGATATCGGTACGATTTTGCAGCAGGAATACGATATGTATGTTGCAAATCGTAAATTAGCTGGTGATACGCCTTAAAAGAAATAAACCGTGGATATTGATATCGACCTCAAGCCAGACTTTGAACTCAGTAGTGCTTTTCCGTTATGGAAACGTGCTGCTGTTTTCAAAAACAGTCAATTAACGCCGCATCCGTGTGGTGCATATCCACAGGATATCGGTCAGGACCCTATTACAAAATTGGCTGCTATTCCGTACAGCATAGCAGAAGATTTAGGCTTTATGAAGCTGGATTTTTTGCACTTGAACGTGTATAAGCATTTTTCATCACATGATGAAGTATGTCAATTAGTTAATCTTGAACCGAATTGGTCGCTGTTATTGATACCAAGTGTAGTAGAAAAATTGTTTCAATTAAGTAGACATGGTGATGTGTTAGCAAGAGTTAAGCCTAAGTCTGTTGATGAATTAGCAGATGTGATAGCATTAATTAGACCGGGTAAAAGATCATTGCTTGATGCTTATCTAATTAATAAAGAAACGACTAAACGGATTCTGTATACAAAAGGATCAGGCGAATATGCATTTAAGCGTAGTCACGCCTGTGCTTACAGTATGGTAATTATTCTGCAGCTTCATTTAATTGAAGCGGGAATGCCTCTTGATGAGTTATAATTGTAATCAAACGGTAAAACGATAAATATGTTTCTAACCATCATTACATTGAGGTGCATTATGAATTCAGCAAAGCATATTGTTACTTACGATCAAGGTATTTTAATTAAGCAAAACGGTGAATATGTCCCATATGCTGAGATGGAACTGCAAAGAAAGAAAATCACCTGGCAAAATAGACTTGAACAGATGCTTCAAGGTTGCCCATCCATGTTAGAAATAATTAGAGGTAAAATTTAGTTTACATTGAAGTCAATTGATGATATAATTAAAAATCATCAATAAAAGGACTTTATCGTATTAGAAGAAATTCTGATACTGTATCATATATTGTAAGTAAAACATCTCAAATATTATAACGACGGAAATCATAATGCAAAAATTATTTTCATGCATGTTCGGTTCCAGACTTTATGGAACCCAAACACCAACGTCTGATGTTGACTGGAAACACATCGTTCTTCCTGATCTTGATAGCTTGCTGCTTTGCAAGAAGATCGAGAACAAGGTCAAGAAGACAAATACTGCGATGAACACTCGCAATGGTGCAGATGATGTTGATGAAGAATTCATCCCTCTGCAAGTGTTTGCAAAGCACTTCGTCGAAGGACAAACGTACGCTATCGAGTTGGCATTTTCGATCAATGGCAATCATGCAAATCAAACATTTTATGGTTGGAATGATGATGTTGATAGAAAGAATCTTCTGTTCTATAAGTTCGTTAAAGAGATGCGTGAAAAGTTCTTGACATCTAACATCAAGGCGATGATGGGTTACGTCGTTAATCAAGCATCTCTGTACTCGTTCAAAGGTGAACGACTGAATGCTACTCGTGCTCTAAATACTTTGATCACTGAAGTTGATTTGTATTACAAGTCCGATGATGCAACGCTTTCTATCATTGATGATGCACCGCACTGGGTTCCATACGTCGACCAACTTGCTGCTAAATATCCAAAGTACTTCAGACGTGATGTGTACGACATCGGCGGTGGAAGAATGAAGCCTTGCTTGATCATTCTCGAGAAGACGCTTCCGTACACAAACACTCTTGTCCAGACATTGAAAGTTCTTGATGCACTGGAAAAGAAGTACGGATCAAGAGCAGATCAAGCTTCTGAACACAACGTTGACTGGAAAGCAACGATGCATGCGCTTCGGATTGTGAATGAAGGTCTCGATCTTCTTTCTACGAAGAAGCTATCATTCCCGTTTCAGCCTGAGTATGTGAACTATCTGCTGTCAGTGAAACGTGGTGAACTTCCACTTGATCCAATCAAGGCTGATCTTGCAAACAAGCTTGATCAACTGAAAGAACTTGAATTGAAGACTGACCTTCCTGTTTGCGACGAAGCTTTCAAGAAGGACTTTGATAAATGGCTTGCAGTTAAGCTTCGTGAATTCTATAGCCTCAGAAAATCAATTTAAAGGTTATTATGCAAAATCCTATTTTCTCACAAAGTTTTTTGGTTTATGCTTTAGGCGTTACAAGATTGCGGAATCTAACAAGTATGTATTTTGACGCCTCTAGATATTACCATAACTATAATCATATCGAGGAAATGTTAGTTGTGGCAGATGAATATGGTATTCAATTAACGGATGCACAGTATTTAGCTATTCTGTTCCACGATATCATTTACATTCCAGGTTTTGCACATAATGAAGCGGCATCTGCACAATTTATGCGCAATGAATGTGTAGGTAGAATTAATGATGATATTGTAGAAACTGCTCACAATATGATTATGCTAACAGTAAATCATAAAGCACAAAGCAGTTCATTTCAAGTAACAGAAGAAATGTTAGAATTTATGGATTTAGATTTGTATCGTTTAGGATCCTGTTATAATACTTTTCTAGCACACACTTTGAGAGTGTTCTATGAATATCGTCCTATTATTCAATATGCAAAACCTACATATGGACCAAAACGAAATTTTGCTGAGTTTGTTTCTGCACGTAAACAGTTTCTAACTGAATTCATTAAGAGAAACAACATCTTTTTATCACAAAAACTTGCGAGTCTTAATAGTCAAGCATTCGAAAATATTCAAAAATACATAGCTGAGGAATAAAATGCCATTGTTTCAATATAAATGTTTAGTCTGTCTTAATAAGACAGAAAAGATTCACAAGTATGATGAGCAACCTGTAGTAATATGTCAAGATTGTGGTGATACTATGGAGAAACAGATCAGTGCTCCAGCAGGTTTTGTGTTAAAAGGTGCAGGATTTTACAAAAACGGTGCATAAAGGAGAAGGTGATGAGTATTAAATTAGGATTAGCAGTTGAAGATATTGTATCCGGTTTTAAGGGACTTGTAGTTCAAAAATATGAACATATTTCAGGTATGGATCAATATGCCGTCCAGCCCAAAATAAAAGGTGATAAATTTCCAGAAGCGATGTTTATCGATGAGATTACGCTGAAAGTTACAGGTAAGGGTATTTCAGAATTGACGATACCTGCCGAAAAAGCAATGTTTGAACTCGGCGTTGAAGTTAAGGAATTAGCATCAGGACAGATCGGTATTGCAACTAATCGTTGCACATACTTAAATGGTTGCATTACTTATGGCATTACAGTGAAAAGTAATGATAACAAAAATCCAGATGTGTTTTTCATTAACCAACATAGATTGGAAAAAGTTAGCGATGGCATTTTACCATCTATTGAAAATGTTAAAGTAAAACAAAAAGCACAGGGTGATTTGCCTGGTGGCCCTAACGTTTCAACAAGCTTAACGAAAGCAAGATAAAACATCAGGGAGTCGTAATGACTCCCTGTTGTTTACATTGAAGATTTTCTCAGAATAACTTCAATACCCTGTGGTACTGGAACGACGCGTCTGCGTCTTACCTTAGGTCTTCGATCTACATCATAGGTAAATGGCATACCTTTAATACGTACAACATTATTGATATCATAAGTACGTAAAATCCCTTGAACTCTTTGTGTCAAACCTAAACGAGCTAGCTCATAAGAGAATGGGTTGTGACCCGACGATTTGTAATACCAGATATTAGCAATGCTGAGTAACCATGGAATAGAGATTCCTTGCTGTTCAGCAAAGTCTAGTACATACGCAGTTACCTCAGTGTTATTGATGTTGTCAATAATGCCGAGATAGTTTTCGCGCTTGTGCTCAATAAGACTCAAATACAACACATTTGCCTGTGTTTGAGATATTTCTAAAGCAAGCGGTGGTATTTTCTTCTTCATTTTGTTACTCCAACAAATATAGCTCTACCGATTAACCATCCTAAATCTAACACCATAGTAAAATTTACCTGTTGGCTTATGTTTCAATAAGTATACGTATGGTATTTTCTTCTTTGCCATTGTACTTCCTATATGGTGTTATGATTACTTTTATTTATTAGGCCACGGGACCTAATACTGAACCAGATACAGACCAACTAATATTGCTATTACCAGTAATAGCATAACCTGCGGCGCCGCCTACGCCATTGCCGGCGCCAGAACTACCATTATATATGGTGCCGCCAGTACCAGGCATACCTAAATTACCACCGCTACCACCATTAGGCGGCCAAGCGACTCCGCCGGTTGTTAATGTGCCTGATGGTTGATATACATATCCATTTGGTCCATTACCTGCTGCGCCGCCTCCGCCACCGCCGCCGCCGATAACACCATTGTTAATGATGGTTAATGGAACTCTAGCAATTACTGCAGGTCCACCGGCAGTACCAGAACCACCAGGTTGACCGGTATTATTACCAGAATTACCCCATCTACCTTCACCTGGAGTATAGCCTGCTCCGCCAGCTCCACCAGTACCGAAATATTGATTACCACCAATACCACCGGTACCACCTGCTCCGACAATATAATAGTTGTTTACTAACGTGAGTGATGACCCATTAGGGAAAGATGTTCCAGTGTCAAGAGCATATGCACTTGTGGTAGTAGAACCAATAATCACTCCACTATTCACGGTGTAAGTTGCTATTAACGGTAAAACACCATCCCATCCTGCAGCCAATGCTATCGTTCTCAAATTTTGATTAGTTGTAGTAGCACTAAAAACGTAATTAAGATTAAAAGCACGCGTCCAAATAGGTCTCCAACCAAGACCTGATACGTTAACATATGCATTAGAAACCTGATGCCAGACGCCGCCGACATTGACCTTCGGTCCTGTTACAGCAGGGCTTTGATGCCATACACCGCCGATATTAGTAAATATAGGCATATCAGATATATTGTAGCCAAATGTCACCAGGATTACCACCTGATGGACCGCCAGTTGATACAAATATCTTTGGTCCGCTGCCTGTTGATTTACTATCTAAACCATAAGAGTTAGCAGCCACGTGAGCAGTGTTTGCTGCTTTAGTTGAATTATCATTTGCTAATGCAGTTGGAACATTGACAGTTCCTGTCAATGTTGGATTATTAATAGGAGCTTTCACAAGTCCTACATCATCAATATATTTTTTAATGCCGGCCGGCGTTGTTTCGACACTCAATGAAGTCGAAACACTCGGGATGTCGATAACATCTGAATTTGCTTTTGTTAATGCCATTTCAGTTCCTTTAAACTATTACCATGTAATTGAGATATAACCATTGACGCCAACGCCGCCACTGCCCCATGAAGCGCCATTTCCACCAACTGGACCGAATGATAAGCCGCCGCCGCCGCCACCGCCTTGACAACCATCACCTGCTCCGGCATTACCCGATCCACCGCCTGCGCCGCCAGCACCATAACCATAACCACCATAACCACCATTTCCAATAGGACCATCACCACCAGAACCAGAATTTACTGGACCGCCATTACCACCAATACCGCCGCCAGCACCATTTGCTCCTTTGCTACCAGCATTATACGGTAATCCTTGCGCACCGCCAGCAGCATATAAAGAACCAGCGGTATTTGTTCCTCCAGCCCTACCACCATTCGCAACAATTACTAAGCCAGAGGCAGCTATGCTAATTTGTGAATTTGCGCCAGCAGTTGCTGCAGCGCCTCTAGCACCAACTATCACGGAAGCAGTTTGACCTGCAATAACAGGATATGAATTCGTTATATATTGACCGCCGCCACCGCCGCCACCTGCGCGGCCACCATCATCTGAACCATATGATGTACCAGCGCCACCTCCTCCGCCTCCGCCGATCATCATTACATTGATTGATGTCACACCTAGTGGAATAATAAAGCTATATGTTCCTGCTGCCGACCAACTGATATTGCCAGGCACGTACTGTGTCCAAATAGGTTTCCAAACGCCAGCGACTTTTACCCACCCATTAGAAACCTGATGCCATACACCGGCAACCTTAATTTTAGGACCAGTGGCAGAAGTACTTTCGTGCCATACACCATTAACTCTAGTAAATATTGGCATAATTAAACGTATTGTAACCAGATATCATCATCAGCGCCGCCACTCGGAACAGCAGTTGAAACAAATACTTTTGGTCCGCTGCCAGTAGTCTTTGAGTTTTTACCATAAGAGCCTGCAGCCAATACTGAATTCACAAAAGCCGTTGTTGCTATCTGTGTGTTATTGCTAGTATTCAGTGGGGTGACAGATGTTGGAGCGCCTGTAAATGAAGGACTTGCTATAGCAGCATATGTACTAGACAAAAGCGCATTAAGTCCGCCAGGCGTATTGTCTGTAACCAGAGAAGTGGAAATATCAGGTATACTTAATACGTCCTTTGTTGCTTTAGTGAGAGCCATAAAAACCTCGTAGTGATAATTAACTTATTGCTTATTTATTGCATCCTGAATTATCGATATTAGATAGTGCAGAATTTAGTGCATTGAGATAGGATTTAATATGTTCTTTCTCATCCATTAGATATGAATTCTCTAATTCAATTCTACCAGAATATAAAATCTTTAATGCATATTTGAATCTATTGTACATATCAGTAAACCACCAACCTACTAATGCGTACTGTGAAATAAACCAATTATTATTAGTCATCCACATTTTACGAAAATAATCATTAGATGAACCCAATTCAGCAGTTGATGCCGTATAATAGATTGTTACAGTAGTGCAGTTTAATTCTTTGTCAAATTCAACAGCTAATGATTGGTCGTGCTCTGAACTCTGACAAGCACAGATAGCTCGATAAGTTTTAAAATCAGGCAAGTCTATTGTTTGACAAATGTTATATGACACCGCCGTTGTAGACTCTTCACCTTGTAATTCAATTAATTGTTCTGCCATATAACTTCCTTTTAGAGGACACAACAGGCCAGCCCTCCTTTTGGCTGGCCTGTTGGCGTATTAAAATTATGCGTTAGCTAGAGTTTCAGTATTTGGTGTTAACAGCATACCAGCTGAAGAGTTCATATCATAACGCGACTTACCGTTAATTCGACTCACGGGTGTTATTGTTGATACTGGGCTTTCCAGGTAATCAAGCATAACTGAGATAAGAGGATGTCTAACGATATCAGACTTATGAAATTCAATAACTTGTATTTTTTCATTTACTCCTTTCAAGCGTGAAATTGCCCAATTTAACCCACTTTCATTATGTTTTGGTAAATCCGACTGCTGTGGATCACCATTGATACAGAAAATGGAACCATAACCTAACCGTGTAAGAAACATATTCATCTGCTCTTTTGTCGTATTTTGTGCTTCATCAAGTACAACAAATGCATCATTGAGTGTTCGACCGCGCATATATGCTAAAGGTGCTACTTCTATTTTTCCAGAATCAATTAACTTTTTAGTCATTGTTGGGCCAATATGATCTTCAACTGCATCAAGAATTGGTAACAAATAAGGATTAATTTTTTCTTCAAGCGTTCCTGGTAAGAAACCTAAATGTTCACCGGCTTCAACAATAGGTCGTGTGACAACAATGCGTGTCACCTCATTATTCATAAGCTTTTCCAGTGCTACACCCATAACCAAGTATGTCTTACCGGTGCCGGCAGGACCATTACAGAATGTGATTGGGTAATTTCGAAGAGATTCTAGATAAAGCTCTTGGGCTACGTTACGAGCTTTAATTTGATGACGAAGCTTAAATGCTTTCGCTTCTTCTTGTTTAACTGGCTGTGGATACTTTTGTCTCGACATATATGCACTACTCCTTTTACTATTTTGTTTTTAGGAGGTAAGTAAAACGTTCAAAATCTGTTTCTTTTTGGGTGTATAGTCAGTAAGTAATCTCCTTTTTATTGTGCTTGAAGAACACTGTTCATAAAATTGACAGTGTTTATTGATGTGCCTAAAACACTCAAAGTATCATAACTATTCATTATCACAATGATTTCGTTAGCAATACCGAGTTGAATTGTTGGTGTAGAGTTTAATAGCTCATCAACTAAACTTGGTGCGTGAAGCGCTGAATCACGATATTCATCGAGTGATGACCAATTAGATGGATCCTTAGCTAACTGAAGGAAAGTAATAACATTGGCTAATGTTACGGCTTGAGCCATATTAGTGATTTTACCATGCTTAACAATTTCTTCAATTGTTAATTTCACAAGAGCTGGAACACGGCCTTCGTTTAATGTCTTAATTTCTGAAAGTTTCATTTTATGCTCTCTACTAATTTGTTAAAATTATTTATTGTGCCGCCGACGGCGATAAATAGTTTTGTACTCTATTTCAAAAAGGTTAAACCATGGATGAACAAGTTCTAGTATCTTCAGATGAGTGGGTAAATTTATCACTCGACAAGCTATTTGATCAACGCAATTTATTATTTGCGCGTTATGAATATCTGATTGTTTCAAAAAAGGATTACGCCGCCAGAATATTAGAAGGGTTAACTAAATTAGACGACGTAATCGCGCAACGTATTAAGCAATAGGAGCAACTGTTTCTTTAGCTTTGCGCGGTTTTCTAGGCTTACGTTTTAGTACATCTGCAACTTCACTATCATCACGTAAAAATGGATCGCAAATCTTATCACATATTCCATATTTCAAACATTCCTCAGGTGTTAGATACATATCAGATGGTCCTACTAATACTTCTCTGATTTGTTTTTCTGACATTTTGGTATGTTTACGGAAATGATTCATAAATTGCCGTTCAAGTTGATCGTGCATTTTTCTAGCAGCGACCAATTCGTGTTGTTTACCATATGCGCCGCCGCTCCATTGATGTGCTAATACTAACGTATTTGGCGTCATAATGCGCATACCCTTGGTACCTGCAACGAAAATCATCAGACCCATAGATGAAATTTCACCTAGCGCAACGGTTGAAATAGGATTACCTGATGTTTCCATCATAGTAGTAATCGCCCAACCATCGGTAACAGAACCACCTGGTGAATTAATAAAAAACGTTAATGGGAAATCTGGTTTGAGCATAATATTTGCTTTTAGAATAAATTCTACGCAACGCTCTGCTGTTATTTCATCAATTTGAGAAAAGATTGGAAATACACCAAAAGAAGATAAACTAACACTTTCAAATGATGGACCAACACTTAGTTCGCCGTCATTGTTTTGATCTTGAGCCACTAGACTTCTCCTTTATCTTTGTTTTAATATGAATATGTGTACAGTGTTATTTATTGTCTACGGTTGTCATTCATCCCCCAAAGCCGACATTTAAATGTCGGCTTTGTTTTAAGTCCAGAGGAAATGTCTACGAGCTATAATCTTTTGCAACATTGTTTCATCAATCATTTCATATTCTTCTTGAATTTCAAAATATTCTGAATTTGTCAAGAATTTTTCATTAACAATACCTTTACGCCTGTCATCTTGATCATCTAGTTCATCAAGCATATCAAACAGGTCAACTTTTTTACGGCATTTACGTGGTTTTCTAACTATATTCATTACATATTCGACTCTATTAGGTCTACGATACTTATACCATTCATAGATATCGATGAGTTCCATACTCATTTTATATTGACGGTCACTCCGAAATGTATTTTCTGCTGATTCTGGTGACCATCCGCCAGCGATATGTGAATCTATTGCTTTTTGTACTGCTTCATTACCTAACCACGTTTCAATATATTCCCTCATTTCTGAAGGTGAATATATTTTTGTTATTCGTTTGTCTTTTGCGTCCCATGATGGCTGAAATGGCTGTTCTTTTTCAACAAAATCAACAAGAATTTGAAATATTGCATGGAACATAACACTGTCACGATCATGCCAATCTGGACTAAGTTGTTCAATCTTAATCACGTTGTATGGCTTTAGCCGATTTCTCATCCAAATATAGATATCACGTAGTTTCCTACGTGGCTTCCACATATAGAAGGAATATGTTAATTCTTGCCAGCTGTCTTCTTTAAACAGTTTACACAGCAGGTGCTTTATTGGATTCTTCTCTGTCATTTTTTATTGCCCCGTTGGCTACATCAGTCAAAGCTTGACACATACCAATTGAAATACATTCTTCGCGAGATGGAATTTCAAAGGTAGCAGGAACTGCAGAATCATCTTTTGATAAAATCTGTTCTTCTAAAACTGTAGCAAATCGCTTAATTGCTACATTCTTTCCCATTTCAGCAAAAACGTCAGCAACATAATCAGGAACACCTTCGAACGTGTAGATAACAGAACCGTCAGCAAGATGTTTTTCTTCAACAATACGCATATCACCACAGATACGTCCGGGTGTATAACTTTTGGTTTCTTTCACTGAGATTACGTTATGAAGAGACAATGCCTGCTGAAGCGCTTCTTCCTTTGTAAACCGTGTAGCTTCAGCTTCGCTGACCGAGTGGGTCTTGACAATGCCACTATAATACGTACCATTAATATACTGTAACAACCATTTCCTTTTCATATCTGCTCCAATGAATAAAATTCCTTTAAGAAATATTTCTTGAAATGACCAGCGTAATCCGGCTCTTGACCAGTATAGTGCTTGATCATCAATGCAAACAGTGGATGGTGACGTTGTGAAATTGCAAAATCTTTACGGCACAGATGCTTAAATGCCGATGTTGCAGCTTCTACAGTTTCACTCAATTCATTCACATGATTTACTACTCGCTGTTCAATTGCATTGATTCTGTCCATATTTGCGCCGATTTCCTTCATTGCTGTTTTCATATCATCGATAACTTCATCGATAACCATTTCAGCAATAGCCCGCTCAGAACGGAAGACAACGGTGTGGTGTAAAGCCATATACCACTTTGTTTTCCATTTTGCCATTTGACCTGACATAAATTGGATTACCCAGCCTTCAACGTGTTCACGTGTTTCCAGCGCGGCTTTCATCAAATCCTTATTAAAGACTGACAATTTAACAGGATCATATGCCTGAAATTCACAACAAAAGTCAACCACTGGAATATTCAATTCATAATCAAAATCTTTTTCATATTCACCAGTGACATTGTCACGAACATTAAGCAGAGTAAGTTTGCGTTCTGCATAGGGCAGAACGATTCGGTGTTGTGGTGATGTGAATTCGTAAATTGTGGTGTATCCAAGTTCACACATCATACGCGCATAATCAGCAATTTGACGATTTTCAGGCAGATGAATAAATTCTGTTGCAGCAATTGCAACATCACTTTCAAATGACTTTTTAGATTTGCATACTAGCTGACCATCAACGATAACAGGTGTGATCATTGATCCATCACGTTTATCCATTATGCGATAAACATCGTCCCAGGGCATCATATGTTCCTGAGTTTCTTCACGTTCATTGACATTGAAAAATTTATGGAATGGGCGTGCGAGAATTTTACCATGACGATCAAATGTAATACCACGACATTCGCGTGCGAATTCTTTGTTTTCGCCATTGAAGGTATTTTCATTTGAAATCATATAACACACAACAGTACAACCATTAGGTTGTACCATTACACGGATTTCAGGTTTGTCTTGAATATGTGGAAGAAGATCATCGAGACAACTAATACGTGCAAACATCATATATTCTCACATTGGTTGATAACAGATTCATTATATCATCAATGCAAGAATAAGTAAACACTTATTAGATAAGATTAAATCCTTTTACTAACATAAAAATGTCAAATATAAACTGAACAGCTAGAAGAGCATAAATCAACCCGAACCGATGATTATGCGTAGTATGAATATCGTGAATACACGCTAGTTTTTCTTCTACTTGTGTCACATTTACTATATCGTTGCTATAAGATTTCATATGGTTCTCCGTTATTTGGTGATAATTTTACCTTTGATTAATGTGAATGGTGTTTTATGAGTTGTTATTTCATTCACCGTAATTTGTTTTTCCTGCTGTTTCTTTGCAGGTTTTTGATTCTTTTCAACTTCTGTAACAAGTGATTTAAAATCTAACTCTATTTTCTTTTGAATAATAGGAGCTTTGATTACTGGTGCAGTAACTTTTACACTTTCATCGATTTCTTTCTTAGTTGGTTTAATTTCAGTTTCAGTAAAATCGACAACCTTATCTTTCGGTTCTTCTATCTTAATCGGTTTCACATCAACTATTGGTGCAGGTTCAACTACTGGCTCCTTGACAACTGCTGGTTCAACAAATGTCTCATCTGAATGTGCTAATTCATCATACACCTGGCAATCGACCGTACCACTATCAGCAACTGTTACTTCACGTCGAATCACGGTATGTAATTTACCAGCCAGGATAACATCAATAGTTAGTTGTACCTGACCGACATCGATAACATCTCTAACCGGTGTAACTAATGCAGACCATTCATTATTACCAATTGATTTTGCAGTAAAGCATAATGCCGGGTCTTTGCCTAATACCACATTGACTACCGATGGAACAGCTGCTGTTCCATCGGTAGTCAATTTGAATTTCAGTTCAACAGTATCACCTAATGTAAAATTATTCATATTTTATCTCAAGCATTTGTAAATTTTCAATTGTTATAAATGGCGAAACATTGGCCATTGTTATATTTGTTGCATACACAATAGGCTCACCATCGTATGGCAAATTCTCTGCAGAATAATTGTATTCTGCTCCCATCAATTCTATCTTAATTTCAATAAACAGGTTTTCTGCTACTCTATCATCTACTAATTCATCACGTTCTACATATCGTCGCTGATTAACAATCGATGGAATAGACTGCGGTCGTTTTACCGTATCATAAGTTGTGCGAACAGGTGTAATGCTTCTACAACGTAGAGCATTAATCGTAAATGCATTAATTGAACACGCATTTATCGGCATTACTTACCTTTTCTAACCTCAAAAACTACTTCAAAATCTGGGCATTCATAGAACAAATGAGGATCCAAATTCTTCATAGGATTTTCTTTAATCATTCTTTCAAAATTTGCAAAGTCAGTGTAATAATCAGGAGATGCCATCAATGCATTACGCACCAATTCTGAACAGTTCATTGCATTATCATTATACAAATCTAATAACGTGTCATAAGGTTTACCTAGATTCGTTTTTGCTTTATCAAGTGCTGCCGTCCATTCTTCAATTGTCATCGATTTCGGTTTTAATAATGCAACATCACTACACTCACCGAACACATAATCAAATGTTGAGTAGTGTACACCACGTCCAGTAGCTTCAACTAATCTAAAATCCTCGGTTGTAGTTACATCATCACCTTCTAGATTCATTAAGGCGTGTGCATAATACCCAAACTTACCTGCAATAAACAAATGTGCAACAGCTTCAGCGTATGTTGATAAATGATTATCATGGCGTGTTAATATAATGTAGTAATCTGTTACCATCATATCGCTAATAATTTTTTTACTCGCGTCACTGATTATATGTTTAGGTTTCCAATTAATTTTACCGATTAATGTAACCAACTTATCTAGAATCTTGCTAAAGATATTCATTTTAAAATCCTATGATGGTGCAGTGTTTGTTAAAATAACGGCTGCGCGACCTGGCGCAATAAGACCTATAGATTCAAGAAAATTTACACCGGCTATAACATCAGGTAAATCTAAATTAACAACACCTGATACCTCTAGATCTTTAAAAATTGTTATTAGCATTGATCTGTACTGCGCAGGAATGGCAGTATTCGAACTAGCATTATCAAGTGAAATTCGTTCATTTAAAGTAAACATCTTTCTGAATTCAAATTTAGTAAGTTGCATTACCTTTGGTCCAAACGGATTAGCAGCTATCCATTCATCTAGTGTGCGTTGTGCAGGCAAAGGGGTACCGTCTTCCCATACGATATTATCATAATTATCCGGATCACCGACGACGTGACATTTCACATTAGGAAATCCTAATCCAATTGCTTCAATATAAGTCAATGCCATTTTATGCAAACTCCATTATTGTATATCCATTATTTGCTAACATTCCATTGAAAATTGCTGTTTTACCGCTATTGATATACCATGTTGCAGAAGAACTAATACCTACTCGTGCAGAATAGGTTTGTTCAGATAATGTCCCCGGTATATCATCAACCATAATTGTTAATGCCTGTGGTCTAGCAATAGTTGCAATTGATGCAGATTGTACACCGATACATGTTGCACCTCTGAATATTGCAGTAGATATCACTCTGTTCGAAGTACCAGAATTAGCGCACACCGCAAAGTTTATACATATTTTAGAGGTTATTGTGGTGGGTGTCACGTTCTGCTGCCATATTTGTGTACCAGCAGTTATTAATGGCGTGGTATTAGCTAATGCTATTAATGTTGTTCCTGATATCGCTGGGATATTACCAGATATCGACTGTAGCAACACATTTGGTGCTACAGGACTTAATAAGACCCATGCTACACCAGTGTCCCTGTAAATCAGATTTGTATCAGTTGTCACATATAATCTACCAACAGTACCAAATGATGGTCTTGCTGCAAAAGTACCTGAGGAAATACTTGGTGTATTACCGCCATTCAGCATCAATGGTAAACCATTGACATCTGGAACGATGTTAAAACTTTTAGAACCTAAAACATTGACCGACATTAGAAATTACTCCTTCAATTGTACTTTACTTTATTTATTAGCCTAGAGGTGGTCGTAGATTACCTGACACATAACCTGGAGTAAATGTAACAGTCGGAGTTCTAACAGAATTGCTTACAAGATTGCTTATGGGGCCGGCATATGCAGTTTGATTATAAATTACACCAACAGGTTGACCTGCAATACCTTCATCAAATTCATATCTAGCTACACAACCATATACAATACCGTGTCTGTTGCCAAATGATTGGTAAATGGTTTGAATTTCATTCGGTGTTAATGTACGATTGTAATAGTCATAAGTGTCAACCTGAAATGTTCCTGTTTCTGAGCCGCCGCCGCCAGTAAAACCATTTAAAAATACTTGTGCAAATGATCCGGCTAATTGTGCAGAGGTTGAGGTATTATTAAGGACGCCATTGACATAAACACGGTGTGTTGTTGCATCATAGGTATAGCAAACATGGACCCATACTCCACTAGGCATAGTGATGCCAGTAGTTGATACAAGAATACCACCGCCCCATGTCCAAATATCACATTGACCGCTAGTTCTACTGCCAATTTGAACAGCCGTTCCGCCAGATGCTTGATATAAACCTACATAACTACGAGTGCCTGCATTTCCATCCCATGCAGCATTAATCCAAACCGAAATACTAGATGCTAATTGTGAATTTTGAAAAAATGTTGCATCAGTAGCATTTGCTACTGAATCACCATTTACGGTAAATTGAACTGCCATATTATGCAAATTCCAGAGTAAATTCAATAAGAAGCCAAGGATAAGCAAGATTTGTACCAGCAGCAACAGTTGTCTTGCGCGTAAATTCCATTTGATATAAACCACCTACGACTAATCCTAATGAGGATAACGTAAACGTTTGTGAATTATATTGGTAATAATTGTTAGTTGGTATCACAACTGTCGTTAAATCTACACCAGCAGACCATGCGCCTACAGCGGCATTATTGTTAATCGATCTGATAAACACTCTATTCTGTACTGCTGCAGCAGATATGGGAGCAGTTTGTGCTCTTCCTTTTGTTCTAATTGTCATTGTTACTGCACCAGTTGGAATAGGAACAATAACCGAAACTCCTTGTTCTATCGTATTGCTGAATGATCTAACATTCAATGCAGTATTCAATGGGTCAGATATAGTTGGCGCTAATGCATTTACTGCAAAGTCTGCAGTATTTGGTGAATCTAAGCTATTAGCAAAATATGTGAGAGTTCTAACAACACCAGACGATGCAAAAATTAAGTCCCAAGTAGAACCAGTGTCACGGTATAACACCTTAGAATCTGTTGCTAAAAATAATGCGCCAGGCGTAGATGCAGCCGGTCTGTTTGCAAATAAATCTTCACGTATTGACGGCGTACCGCCGCCGTCAACAACTTGAGCTTCATTACTAACATTAGATAAATTTACATCAGCTGACGTCAATGTCACCGGACCAACTCTGCCATTTACAGAATATACGCTTGCAGTTGGGAGTACTGATAAACCGTTTGCAATAACAACTATTCTGATTTGTGTAGAATTGCCATAAACTGTTACCCGAACAGTGTCAATATCAGTTAGTACTATACTGTCAGCTTCAACTACTGCACCCGTCACATTATTGTAAAGCAGAATAACAACATCTTTAGTACCTAAATTATGTGTATAATCTGAATAATACAGATTACCAGATGCGATAACCCAACCAGATAATAACCCGCTAGATGAGGTAGGTGTTGTTGCAGTGTTTACCCAGTCTGTACCATCATAAGATAAAATGTTATTTAACGTCGGTGAGGTGATCACTACATCAGAAATATCCTTAGCACTTAATGAAAGCGTTCTAAATGAAGGAATAGCTGAACCTACTATTGGACCAGCAAACACCTTATTTGCCGTCTGTGCAGTAAAATTAGCACTATTTGCTAATACATATGCTTCTGATGCAATAGTATCCCATGTTGAACCATTATAGATTTCAGATTTTACCAGTGTCGTATTAAAACGGGTAGCGCCTGCTGAAGGAGCAGCAGGTCGATCGGAAGTTGCTCCTTTAGGTATTACTAAAGACCCAAGTCCACCAATAGTAATGCTGCCAGTATTATCTGGTGTAATTACTTCAAACGAATAATCAAAATCCACAGTTTGCCTCTATCTTATAGAAATTAGGTTGTGCAGCAAGGGTTTAGACTAGCTGCACAATGTTACTTTTTAGTTAGTTACTTCCGTTGTCTGAACCGTGGCTACCCAACGAACAGTTTTGGCGTTTTCACCAATAACTGAGATAGACAATGAACCATTAGTCGTATCAGCAGCTACACTAACATTCCATACTGCATTTGTTTCACCAAGAATAACACGCGATGGCGTACCAACAAAAGTAGTTGATGCAGCTGTAGCGTCTTTGCGAATAACACCCTCTAAGCGATAACCTGCACCACCGCCAGTAGCATCAGTTCTACGTCCAGCAACAGTAATAGAGAAAGTTACTACAGAGTTATTAGGAACAACTAAACGCTGTGTAGCTGCTGAACCATCAAGGAAAAGTTCAGTAGCTGTTGTGTTATTTGTGATATTACGAAGTACATAAACACCATGCTGAGCATCACCAGCAGCTGTAAAAGATCCGGAGGCAAAGGCTTTTGAGCCATAAAGAACTGCAGCTGCACCAGAACCGACTGCCATAGCTCCACTACCCGCAGCAGCCGCACCAGAACCGATAGCAACAGCATTTGTGCCTGCTGCTGTAGGTGCAGTTGGAGTAACTGAATTTTCAACATACAGTTTAATAGGCAAATCTGCATATGCTAAAGCTCTAAATGTTGGAGCACCAGTTGAACCATTAGGACCAGCAAAGATAGTGTTCGTTGCTTGATTTGTTAATGATGCCGTTAGTGTTCCAGTTGTTGTAACAGGTGAACCAGAAATCGTAAAGATCGATGGCATGGACAATGCAACTGAAGTAACACCAGTATTTGCGATTGTTAGTGTTCCTGCAGCACCATTAACACTAATACCTGTACCACCAGTGATCGTTTTGTATTCAAGACCCGAAGCACCAGTATTAACAGCAAGCACCTGATTAGCAGTACCGATAGAGGTAAGACCTGTACCACCGTTTGCAGTAACAATGGTACCAGCAAGAGTCAAAGTACCTGAACCGGTGATTGGGCCACCAGATACCGTAAGACCAGTAGTACCACCAGAAAGAGCAACAGAGGTAACAGTACCATCATTGATCCAAACTATACCATTACTCTTTTCAAACGTGCTTGTCGTTTGATTATAACGCATCATTGCTGCAGTAGCAGCAGGACGTTGAGCAGTTGTACCTGATGGAAGAACAACACCCGAAGTACCAGGTAGAACTGGGTTAGCAGCTATTGCTATAGTAGGAGCACCAGTACCGTTACCATTCGTGACAGTGATCTGATTAGTAGTGCCAGTAATCGTTACTGGCACATAAGTACCTGCACCAGTTCTAGCAACTAGACCGAGAGCAGCAAGACCTGATAGACCTTGAAGTTCAGTGCCAAGAGTTAGTGAAATTGTTCCAGTGGTGGTAATTGGCGAACCTGAAACGGCAAGACCAGTAGAACCGGTAACTGCAACGGATGTAACACCAGTGTTATTGACCGTGATGGTACCAGCAGTATTAACAACACTAACACCAGTACCACTAACAACAGACTTGTATTCAAGGCCAGAAGCACCTGCATTCACACCAAGAATCTGATTAGCAGTACCAATGGAAGCAAGGCCGGTACCACCGAGATTTTGTGCAACCGGCGTAATTAATGAGAATGTAGTACCAGTGAGGTTAAGACCTGTACCAGCCGAGTACGTACCTGGACCACCAAACTGCGTCCATGTGATATTAGATGTACCCAAGGTAATAGGATCAACAGTCGTAACAGTCCAGAATGTTTTAGCGTTCAGGGTACCAGCTTCAACATAGGTCGTAGAACCTGACCATGATGTAATTGCTGTACCGGTCATATCATTAGCACGGGCTAATGTAGTACCATTGTAAACATAAATGCCATTCTGTGATGCAATAGATTGATTTTTAAGTAAGATTCGATCACCAGAAACAAGCACACGACCATCAATAGATGCAGGTGGAGTTGCGATATTGATGTTACCATCTGCAGCAGTTGTTGCAGCATCAACTGATTGCTTGATATCAAGACCTTGAGCAGTCATATCAACATATTGCTTTGTAGCCACATCGGAAGCATTAGTCGGAGTAGCTACGCCAGTAACGGTACCAGCAGTGAATGTCAAGTTACCTGACATGGTATCGCCTGCGCGATTCACTGGAGTATATCCAAGTGATGCGGTAATATCTGCAGCGATAACAGCTGAAGTTGCAGTTACGCGGCCTTTAGAATCAGTTGTGAATTTCTGGAACAGATTAGTTACAGGAGTACCAACTGAAATAAGGTCGAGCGTTGGTGCACCAGATACGCCAGAACCATTGACAATTGAGATATCACCTGCCGTACCAGCAATTGCCGTTGTTGCATAGGTACCAGCACCAGTACGAACCATTAAACCAGTAGTTGACAAGCCTGAAAGACCCTGCAATTCTGTGCTTAGCGTCAAGGTGATAGTACCAGATGACGTGATAGGTGAACCAGATGAAGATATACCTGTTCCGCCTGCAACACTTACTGATGATACTGTGCCAGAAACCGTTGAAAGTGCAGACCAAGTAGCACCATTATAAAATTCCAATGAACTCGTGGATGAGTTACCACGTAGCATTGCAAATGATGGTGTCGATGGCTGCTGTGCTGATGAACCAGCTGGTAAACCTAATGCACCCGTACCGATAAGCATTAAGCTACCGGTCGTTCCACCTAGCGGCGGCGCAATAGTTGTGTCAAGTGTTAAAATCGAATCTACTTGACCGGTATCATGATTAAAATTCATATTTGTTTCTCCTAGTTTAATTCGTTACTTCTAATGTTTCAACCAATGCCACCCAACGAATTGTTTTCGATAGTTCACCAGTTGCTGTTATTTTCAGTGATCCATTACCTGCATCTGATACTATATTTATATCCCAGCTTGTATTTGATCTAGCTAAAATAGTTTTTGATACTTGTCCCAGTAACATCGTTGTTGCTGCTCCAGATGCACGGTAAATTACTCCCGATGCCTCAAATCCAGCATGACCATCATCGGAATCCGTTTGATGTGCTGTTACTAAAATTCTAAATGACCAAGTTGAATTATCCTGAAGTGTTAATCTAGTAGAACCATTTGTTCCATCTAAAAATAATTCAACTGGAGCATTGTTCACTGAATGTGAACGTAACAGATAACGGCCAGCTTGTGCATCACCGGTTGATGCGAATCGTCCATTTGCTTGAACAACTCCACCATTTATTCTAGCAAGAGATTGTTTACCTATTGCTAAAGAATCAGTAGCTACAGCATTAGCACCTTCACCTAATGCTATCGAATTTTCTCCAAGAGCGCTAGCAGGTGTAAAACCTACTCCGACATTTTCTTGATACAGTTTTAATGGTAAATCATTATACGTTAATGTAACACCATAACCACTTATAGTCGACGGTGTATTTACTATTGTTGACCATTGCTGTGTAGTACTACCAGCAACAACACGACCTTTGGAATCTGTAGTAACCCCTACGAATGATCCAGATGTTCCTATGTCAGATAAATCAAGAAGTAATGTTTCATTACCATTCGGTGTTACTAAAGTTTTAGTTAAATTATTTGTTACTGTAAGCTTATCAAATAAGAATCCACCTGTGGTATCTGAACCGTTAATTATCGTTTGACCAGCTAAAATAGTTGGTGAAATTACGCGATTCCAGTCTAGATCATTTACGCCAACCTTTAAGAAGACACCGTCATTACTACTAAACCATAGTGAACCATTTGGTGCAGATGTTCCAGCACCTGACGATGGACTAGATAAAGCAGATGCTATTGCTATACCTGTTTCCTCAAAGACTAAACCATTCTGTATTGCAAAGGCGTCTAATAAATCTACGTAGGCCATGTAATATGCTTTCCATTTAAAATAGGTAATTGCTAGAGCAATTTAATACTCTAGCAATTAGAATTACACGATGGACGAAAGTCTCTTCGACACAACGTTTACGTTGATACCAGCACCAACAGTAAGAACAAGAGCTGAACCAACTAGCGTAACATCAACTACAACAGCTGGAATAGCTGCACCAAGCTTCAATACTGAGAATTTTGTAAAGTCAGCAATAGCACCATTCTGTGCAGCAAATACTTTGCATGCATACACGTTCAATGGATTAGATGCATCTGTTACAACAACATCCCATTCAGCAACCATTGCACCAGTAATTTTGTCAACAGCTTGAATAGTAGAAACACCAGAAGCTACAACCTTAAGATCAGTTTGAGCTAAAGCAGCATCTAATGCAGACACTGCAGCTGTTACTGATTGACCCTGTGACAAATATGTGATAGAGGTATAGTTAGGAGTACCGGTGCCAACAATTTTACCAAGGAAGGTGTCTACTGAAGCTACTTCATTATCAAGAGCTTTGATATTAGCATTTACGCCAGCGGTCGATAAAACAACCGTGCCGCTAATAAGATTAGAACCTAATTCGGTATCCAATTTACCAATTGCAACCTGCAACGAATCATTGTTTGCTACAAAGTTGTTAGAGGTATAAGCTGGCAAATGATTGCCGGCCGTTTTACCAATAAACGCATTTTCATAACCGGTTTCGGTATCTAGTTGCGCAATAGCGGCTTCCAATGATGTACCATTGGTGACAACATTTGTCGATGAATACGTCGGAGTAATTGAACCAATACCTGATTTACCAATGAAGGTGCGAATATAAGCATCTTCTTGTGTAGTTGCAGCATCAGTAATGACCCATAGAGAACCATTGAATGTAAGTGTCTTACCGGCATCAGAGCCGCTAGTAACATACGTTGTATCGCCGGCAGTTACACCCGATGGATCAACAAGTGAAAAAGTACCAGTTACCCGATCATACGAGTAAATATCAGGGGTTGATAACAACTCATTAAACAATACATGTTGACCATTGGTGACGGTAACTCCATCAATAACGATTGGTGTATTAGCCGTGCCTAATGGCAATGTAGTATCTGAAGCTGCTACGACAACAGCAGGTTTCCATGTTGTACCAACAACTGCTAAACTTTGCACATATGACTGCGTAGCCATTTGTGACCAACGAACAGTACCAACACCAGATGAAATTTTCATCCATAGCGAACCGTCATTTTGATTGGTGTAGTAAGAACCACGTGGAGCAGCATCAGTATTAGTTGATGAGCCTGGTGGTACGGTGCCTGTTAGAAACTGCGATGCATCATCGAGCTCTAGGCCTCTATAGACGCGAAAAAAGTCTTCACTCATTTTAAATCTCCTTTAATTTCAATTATTTATGTACGACCTAGTTTCCAGCCGTCGTTAAGTTTAATCTGTACTTCATCTTTATACACTAGTGTGCTTGATCCATTTAACGTCATCCAACATCTACCACCACGTTTATTAGCAGTTGCAGACATCTTAGCTCTAGCCTCGTCATTATGTTTGACGCCTCTTTTGGCGTCAAACATAATGACGAGTTTCAGCTGATCTGTTTCTTGCCACTACTGATAATTTTGCTTTTGTTTCTGTTGAATGGTGTTTACCAGTCCAATCTCTATTATTATTACCTATCAATGCTTTAGCAATAGCGGATTTATGCTCATCTGACTTAACTTTTCCTCTATGGCTATTAGACATTGCTAATTTTGTTTCTTCACTATGCGATTTACCAAGCATTGAGTGCATATTTTCAGTATTGCTTTTAGGTTTTCTCATTGCAAGGCAATGATCATCAGATTTAAGAACACCTTTCATTACTACTTTCATATGTTCTGAATGCGCCATTGAAAACCGGCGTTTCATCCAACCATATTGTTTATTTCCTCGTGTTAACATCATCATATTAGCAGCATAAATCAAGCTTCTATTGGAATATATTTTCACCAATAACAAATGAGCAACATAATGTTCTTCAGGCGTCAGCTTTACTAAATTTTCTGTTTCATCTGAACCATTCATACATCTAGGAATGATATGATGAACCTCACCATACTCGTCAAAACTTCTACCTCTTGCACGAGTTATCAAATTATCATAATGAAGTAAATAATTCATTAAAAGTTATGCATTCTAATAATCTCAATAAGCAGATCATTAGGGGTGTTATTTGTTACATTTAACTTTAAATCATTACCCATTTGAGTAACAGATATTGATACGCTAAACTGATCACCAACCTGTGCATATCGTGTGAATGCTGGTGGTTTTGTTGCTCCTCTTGATACAGCTAAAATTTCCATCATTGCTACTTTATCATTGATATTATCGATAATGGAAACTAACCATTTACAAGTTCTATTGATAGCCGTGGTGGTAAATATATCAACATTGCCAGTTGTCAACGTGCTAATAATCTGTGGTCCTGCTGCCGGCGCTGTAACATTCTGTGAAGTTAAAAACTTCGCAAGTGTGCCAGCTGTTATACGATGATCGACTACAGTATCAAGACCCCATGGTTGTGGTACTGTTGATTCCCAACCTCTACCATTTGGGGCTACATGCAAAACATCGTTTACACGGCCAGAAATTTTTATTATTTCATTTGTTGTGGCTGGGCTATTTTCTAAGGTTATTAGAAAGAAATCATCAGTTGATACCGGTTGAGGATATAGATTGCCAGTGCCTGGCATAACAGTAATTGTTAAATCATTTACTGATAACGGGGCTTCTAATAGCGAAATTGCATTATTGGTAAATAGCTGTGGCATTATTCCTCCACAGTGCCATGATAACGGCTAACTAAATCCTTTAGTCGTTTTAAGGTGTTTGGACATTCTTTATTTGCAGAGATCGAAAACATATCAGCCTCTTTTAACGGAATATGGATGGTATGTTTTGATATTCCCATTTCAACAATAAATTCTTGAAATAGAACTCGGTCTTTTATCTTATCAAGACCTGTTAAGAAATCGAATTTTTGTTTCACAGTAAGGCCTATCTATTAATATGACCACGATAATCTTCGTAATATTTAAGAAACTTCGAGCGACTAAAATGATTACCACCAACAGCATTTTTGATGTCGATAATATCTTCTAATCTATAACTCTTTTCATTCTCACATAATACCTGAAGACCTCTACTAATTTCTTCCTTAGCATGAAGTTTCAGCCTTTCGACTCTGGTACTAATTTCATCATCTTCTAATTCACGATCAGCATCTAGAATAGTTATAGTGTCTTTGGGTTGTGGTAGATGAAATTTGCGTTTAATAACACCTAATGCACGTAACACCTTTTGAGTTTCAACAAATTGCACCTTAACACCATTCACTTTTTCGATATCAAAAAAGTAAACTACATGCGGAGTATCTGTTGACTCAGCATTTTTAGGTTTTGCATAAACCGCTGGGCCACGTGTTTTGTAATTCGTGTATGATAACACGACTAATTCACCATCATCTTTTGTTATGATGATATCATTTACAAGTGGCACAATCAACATTACTCAACCTCTTCTAAGTCAGTATCATCACCATAATCCATATCATCGTCAATAGCCTGCTCTGCGAGTTCTCGTAAATACTGTTTAAAACCTACGCGGGCTTTGCGTGTTGCTAAAGGATCATGGCTTTCATTAAATCCTCGTGCATGGCGCTTCTTTTTATCAATATGCTTTGGCTTACGTGGTACGGCGATCTCGTTAAAATCATCCATTGTGCTAAACTCTCCTGTTACTTATTAAAAACGTGTGTTATATAGGTTTTGAAACTCATCTTACCTATATTTATTTTGCTGCACTCTACTAAACTGAGAATGTTTTCTTCAATTACTTTATCCTGACCCACCATTTTCTTTACTGTGGCTGTTACGTATGCCCAATAACGCGGATCCGTATCGCTTTTAAATTTTACTAAAGCTGCAGCTTTTGCTGTGTCCCAAAGCTTTTCAATTTCAGAAACTGAACGATTGGAATGTTTTGCAATGTTGCGGATAAAGGATGTTGGCATAGTCACACATAACAAATGTTAGCTTACTCATATTATTTATATGAGTTTGCGTTGTATGTGACTATTTATTGATTTTAATCCAAAGATTTTTGGAAATTGATGGCGCGACAGTGTCATTGATGATTTGAGAAACGATATCCCAATCACCACCTCCTAAGGAGCAACCAATAAGAGGAAAATGAACAGATTTATTCAGATCCAAAGCTAGATTATTAACAGCTTCGAAACAGTCATACATGGCATCATAGCTAACATATTGTTTGCCGTCTCTGCCGTAGAACTCTTGTGTAAGAGCATTAACAACCGTTAAATTTATCGTTAATGGCACCGGTATAATGGTGCCTAATTTTAAACCAAATCGTCTATGCTCATAAAAATATGTTTCATAAACGATTGGCCATTTTTGACGTACTGCAAGAGCTACGCCTGAACCCATTTTGCCCTGACAATTACACCCATGAACGATGATCCCATCGGTCACAGATAAAAGATCACCGTTATGAGTAATAATAGTCATTCTGCGTTATGCTGTGAAACTAACATAAATGTGATATGACGGACACGTGACTCGAGTGCTCTGTTGGCATTTTTTATAGCTTTAAGCTTACTACACATCATATTTAATTCATCATACTGCTTAAAACCAATAGGTCGCCTGTTAGTATTCTTATTAGCTTTGATGCTTTCTATAACATTATCAACCAATGATATTGCTCTATCGTAGTAAATGGTGCCGTCTGGTCGCGGTATGAAAATATTTTCGGCAGGATATTTATCTGCACGACCATTTAAAACATCCCGCGCGATTTCGAATGAGAAATTTTGGGTGTCAGGACAAATAGTATAATGATATGTCAACATACCGAGTTCTTGATCGATATGGAATAAAAATGAAATACCACCACATGGAGACTCTTCAATTCGTGCATGAGTATCATCAAATTGTTTCAGTCGAACGTGTCGAAATGTATGCACGATTTCATTGCTCATTTGTAACTCCTATTTCCATCATAATTTTTTGTTGTTTGCATAACAGGGTATTGAGAGTTGTCGTGCAATTGTGGATTTCCTCACCAAATGCTTCTTCAATAGCATGCAAGTCATCAAGGGTTATAGCAGAATATGCAACATCTGGTGATATCGTTGGTTGTCTGGTAATAACTACACCAAGAATGTCAAGTTTGTCACCAAAATGTCTATTCCACCAGATATGAATCTCACGAGCATCTTTGATAAAACTAATTGTCGGATGATCACCAAAAGTCGAACGACCGCGACGACGCAAATCGGTCCAAATCAGAGCAGATGATTGGCATTTATGATAAGGCACATACCCGGTTGTTTGTTGCACATTACACAATGATAAATGCATTTTCAACACGAGTGAACTGATAACATTCTTCATTACCAAATCATCAATTTTTAGTGCATCATCATATTGTTTCTTTTTTGCCATATCAGTCTCCGTCGTTTAAAGAATTAATAAAAGTCCCATCTAAATGCTTAGGCTTATTTTTAAGATACATTGTTGCATATTTTTTGTTTTCTGAATTTAAGCGCCATCGCAATGTTGTATATTTCACACCTATTGCTATTGCCGCTAACAGTATATCACTATATTCTACATTATCAATAATAGTAATAAGTGAATTAACAGGTTTTTGTAAAATAAACGTTTGCTTTAAAGTTAAACTCATCTGTTTTCGTGACTTATCAGAATGTTTTTTACCATAAAATGCATTCTTTTCACCTATTCTCGTTTTTGCATATTGGCTTATTTTATATCTATGCTCATTTGAAAGTTTTCTACCCTTCTGTGGACCATAACCAGTTTCATCTTTAATCTTTTTACAAGCAGCTACCATAGCATCAATAACGTGTTTAGGTCTTGGTTTTTTATAATTACCATTAATAATTCCGTACATTGCTCCACCAACTGCATTATTTTTAAGATTATATGACATTAAATTATTAACTGCATCTAATTGCATTAATATTTTTTCTTCCTCAGCTCTGTAATTATTACCGATATACATTATTTCTCTAACAAAATTATCAATTCCATATTTGTTAATTGCATATCTAAACATCTTGCCAGAACCGATATACCCGTCATCAATATTACCGCTATGAGAACCGATATACCAACAACCAGTCACGGTATTTGTCCATTTATACACAAAACCGACGTCCATAAGTTTCTCCAATAAACGATTATTGAAGTATTTATAGGACGTCCTTTTAATATCATACGGCAACCGGTAATTTAATGAATGGATGAGAAACATAACCAATTATATTAAAATCATCTATAGAATATCTATCAATGTCAGTATTGACAGTATTGATGATTAATTTGCAATCACATTCAATAGGTGTTAATTGACATATATGTTTTGCTGCTTCGATATGATTGAGATAGATATGAGCATCGCCGTAATTTATCTTTAAATACCGAGGTTTTAAGTTTGTTGCACGAGCAATAAGATGTGTCAGTAATGCATATTGTGCTATATTAAATGGTAATCCTAACATAGTGTCTGATGATCTAATGTTAAGCATTAGATCAAGGTGACCGTCATTGGAAACATAGCATTGAAAATCCCGATGACACGGTGGTAATGCCATTTCTTCGAGATATGCAGGATTCCAGGCAGTTACAATCAATCGACGGTCGCGTGGACGTGTCTTAATACGGGTAATCAATTCAGCTAGTTGATCAATTTCGATGACAGTCAATGAAATATTCTCATGGTCTAAAGCTGTTCTATGATACAGACTATTAGTAGGATTTCGTTTAGATAACGGTTTATTTTCTGGATTATTGATTACAAACTTTTTCCAATGACGCCATTGAACACCATAGATTGGGCCTACATCACCATTTTCTTGTGCCCAATCATTCCAAATGTTAACACCATGTTCTTTCAATTTGGTGATATTTCCAATGCCTTCAATGAAGAATAGCATTTCTTCAAAGGATGATTCCCATTTGGTCTTCTTAAGAGTTACCAATGGAAAACGTTCGCGCAAATCAAATTCTACCTGACCACCGAAAATGGACAGCGTGCCGACACCAGTACGATCTTCACGCTTCTCGCCATATGTTAGAATCTTTTCAAGCAATTCGTAATACTGTTTCATTTTAGTTGACTCCAAATACTCTTAATGTGAAAAAATCTACCTAACGGTGATATTGCAATAGGTAAAGCTAAAACAACGCAATAAATCATTTGAAGACCCAGTAATATACTTGCATCGTTCTTAATGAAAAATACCTGAACAAAACCAGCAATTAAATAAACTAATGACACCCAAAACATCCAACAAGGGGCTGTTCTAGCAAACAGGGGTATGGTTTTTCCAAAAAGTTTAATTTTCATATCACATTCGATTTCAAGTTATATTTAATATCACAGATATACCATTTATCATCAGGAATAAATCGCTTCACTGTCTTAATGATATGGTCACTCTCACACAAAATTTCAATAAGCAACTTATTAGGGTGGTATGTCACTAATAAGTTATCGTGTTCAATCAATCCTTGATTCATCAAGTAATTCTTTAAATCTATGCTGTGTTCTTTTACAATAGATGGTAACATTCGAGGATCATATTGCTCAATAGACGATGGTACTCCAATGGTCACAGATGATACTTTTACTACTTGTTCTGTTCCTTCTTCAGATGTTAAAATTCCATCTTTTTCAGATAATACCTTAATACCTGCAACATCTGCGGTATCGCCGGAAATAATGTAAGACCGTTTAATAGTTTGTATCGTATCAACGATAAATGTTGGCATTTAATTCTTTCACCCAATTATCAAAAAGCATTGTTAAAAATGACTGTGCAAAATTTCCTATACCTAAAGCAGTTTTCTCACTGTTTCCTGCTACATTCAATACACGTATTTTTTGTGTAACGAGAAAATGAGTCATTTCCGTAATAGCTCTAGTCGTTGTAAAATAGACACCATGTTGTTGGTATACCTGTATTTGCACATTCGGTTTATTGTGTTTACGTACTAATCGTGTTGTCAGTGTTTCACCAGCAGAAGAAAAATCAAAAGCTATCTGCATTGTTGCATCACTATTTACTATATTCATTTCCGTTCTTACTGGATATCCTTTATCATCACTCTGCTGCACATTAAATCGCTTTGCAATCTGTGGTTTATAACCATCAAGAGTCTTAAATCCAAATGGAGCCATACCACCAGTAGCAATACCAACCGTTTCTGCTGCATATAATGCCGCTTGATCTACACCATTTTGCATACCACTTATTACTTTAAGTGGTACCAAAGGCTCATCCTCGAAGACTAATAAACTCATAGCTTATATATCATATTAAGAAGATGCCGGCATATCACCAGTGTGTACGGCGTTATGCTCATATCGCCAGTTAGCAGGTCGTTGTGATGGCCATGCAAGTAAAGGACACCCAAGCCATAATAACCATTCGCAGTTAACATCACCTTCTTTCCATGCAGACATAAAATCATCTGTCATAGCTGATCTCATCTTACTCCGCATACTTATCCCAATCATCACCAAAATTATTCTTCAACTTTGCAAGATATGCGTCAGTCTTAATCTTCACCATCCAAACCATTCCGCGAGTATCAACACCCTTACACACCATACCCTCATCAACATCATATTTTCCTGCTCTAACTTCGTCGATAAGTTGCTGGTTGAGATTACCATCATACATAACCTCTGGTGCAAATGACTCAGTGCCGAACATCTTCAAGAATAATCGAGGTAGTATAAGACCTTTACGAGGAATATGCACATCAAATAGCACTAACCGTTTCGCTTCTTCTGCATCGTGATTACCAGCAAAGCTGCTTTTTCCAAAAAATTCAGTGTATACGATAAAATCTTGAATACCTTTATATTCGGTCGTAATTGTTTTTTCTATGCTAGGACCGATATCATTTAGAAAGATCGGAATAGCTTGATTGTACGGTGCTTCATCTGCGCCGAAAAGCCTATGTCGCGTTCCGAATTTGTACCATCCCTTTTTTCTACTCCACTCCCAACGCAAGTTTGAGCCATCATATTTGTAAAAGCCGATGCATGGTTCACCTAAAGGAATTTTTCTGTCTTTAGAACCAGGAATAGATGGATATGCTTTCAATTAAAATACCTTATAGTGAGAACAACTACAACCAGAATAATAATTGAGTAACAAACAACTTTACTAGCCCATATTAAACGAGGTTTTTCAATAATCATAATGGCTATGCAATTCCATCAATTGCGAGTTCTTTAAGTTCAAGTTGATACATTGCTTTTGGTGTAAGCTTCTTGAGACGCTTCAGTTCATTTTCAACAGCAATGATTTCTTTTTCAAGCTTTTTGATTTCATCGTGAGTCAATGACCAAATGCTCATACTGAGAAGTCGCGACGGATCAGTGAACTTTTCTGCTTCTAGCAAATCGATCAGAATTTTCTTACCACTGTTTTTAAACTTGTCAGTATTTGCCAGATAGAACAAAATAAACCGAAGTTTTTCATTCAACCAAACGAGTTCTTTTTCGTTAATGTCGATCAGCTTAATGCGACGTTCTTCATAACGCTCAAGACGCCATTCAATGAACCTATCAATCATATCCTGTACAGTATCAAACTTGCGCATTTTACCATTGACATCCCATAGTGTGAGATTTTCAGTATCACGACTGATGAGTTTCAATTTTTGCATAAGCTCGTCTTCTGGAAGAGCAGTAGTGCTACGTGGAACAGATAGAAGAAAATCAAATTGCTTTTCTGTTGAACTATCTTCCCAAGAGCGGATAAAACCGGCATCTTCAAGTTTGATCAATTGAGCAATATAGTCATCAAGGTATGTACCAATCGGTAGCTCAGTGACACGAATAGTAACTGAATTTACAATTTCGAATTTGCCTTTGATGACAGTTTGCTTTTCAACTCGATCGACAGTACCGTTAAAACCATTGTACCATGGCACAAGTGGAGCGGCTTCTTTATTCTGAAGACGAAGTTGAATGTTATCACGAAGTTGTAGTGGATGATAACTCATAATTGAACAGGCAAAGCCTGTACCCGTTCCGCTACCACCATTCACCAAAACCATTGGCAAAATTGGCATATACGTTTCAGGCTCAATTTGCATTCCATCAGAATCAAAATGCTTGAGAATATGATCATCATCTTTCTTGAAGAGTCTACGAAATGCAGATGTGAGTTCAGTGAAGATGTATCGTGGAGCAGCAGCTTCAGGTGATAGTCGGCTACCAAATTGACCATTAGGTGCGAGCAAATTTACATTGTTGCTTCCTGCAAAATTTTGTGCAAGACCAACAAGAGTTGACATCAGAGAACCTTCACCATGATGGTAATCACTAACCTGTGCGACATAACTACCAGCTTGCTGTACTTTGATTTCAGCTGCATTTTCACCACGTTTAACAAGTGCAAAAAGACATTTACGCTGTGATGTTTTCAGTCCATCAGACAGACGAGGGATAGATCGTTCATTGTCATAAACGGAGAACTGTTTGAAATCATTTTCGAAGAAATCGCGAACACGAACATTTGCGGTTGTTTTCATGTTCGTATTTGTGGTTGGTACTACTACTTGCTTTGCCATTGCTATCCCTTTGGTTTTATTCATATGATAATTGTATCATTAAATCAACAGAAAGTAAACAACTTTTTTCTATTTTTATTGTTATTCATACACTTTATGACATTTACATTCTGCATTGATATCATATCCATGCTGTTGCCAGACAATAGTCGTACCAAGAATAGCAGCTACTTCATAAGCATCATACTGTTGACCACAAAGAGTACAGTATTTTCGGAATGGATTAAATTCATCACGTATAAAACGTACAGATGGTCTAAATGTCACAACTAAAAACCAAATTAAACAAGCTAGTATTGTGAATCCAACTATATAGTTGCTCATCAGTTACTCCAAGGTCATCAATTAAACTTTTACTAAATAACTGTCACTAAACCAAAAAGTATGACGCTCATTAGCTTCAACCAATATTGGTTCTCCACCTGCTGTAGCATAATAACTTTCATTGTAAAATGCCACACTAAACACTAAACAATTAGCTTTTACACTAACATCAATGTGCTGAACAATTGCAGATGCGCCCTTCACAAGAAAATGTTTACTATGTTCCCACCCCGGCGATGTTGAAAAATCAGGAGTTTTTGTGAGTACAACAACATCGCCGATTTGAAATGGTGAATATTTTGTAACTAACAAAGAGTATGCCGTAGTCAGAAGCTCAACATAATGGGACATGGGACCACGATCAAATCGTGACATTATCTGTTTCAAATCCTTAAAATTTGCAACGACCTCGTCCATATTACCATTAACATCTTTCAGATTTGTAGGATCATCATTCTCATCTATAAATATAAGCTTCATTATAACTCCTTTATCAATTGATTCATTATATCATAAATCATAAGTTAATGATACTCTTTTATAAATTTAGATATTATCTTTTCATCATCACCATTTTCATGGTACTCTGGTAACAACAACAATGACAGTAGAACCCATCCACTGTTAAGATACCATAATGCGAAACCGATCAGGACCAAATAAAAAATGCCCTTAATACAAAACCAAGAATAATTTGTCATATTTCCTCTACTTAGAATATTGACGAGGAAGCTGTGCAGAATAATTTGGACAGGCTTCACATGGTTGCATAGGTTGTGTACAAGAACATTCTGCACAAGACATCCAAAAAATTTTCATAATTTCTCCAACTTATGAATCTCCGGTAATAAATCTTCTACGCCTAATATTTCTAATCCCGCTTTTACCGTGATCAGCCGCTGTTGCATTAAATTAAGAACAGGACCAAAAATTTCTGCATTATGTAATTCAACGATGTGCTCTGCTATTTCTTTTCCTACATTAAAAGCTATAGCCTGACGAACCAATAATTCACCGGTATGAACTTTTATTTTAAATTCATCCTGTGTGAAAATTGATCCGTCAACAGCTACCCATAATCCTTTTAATCCTCCCATATTTCCTCACATAAATCACACAGCCCAAAAATCATTCCACATTAACACGAGCGCCTTATCATTAAACTTTTTAGGATATGTTTTTAACTCAGACATTCCATGTTGTTGAAGAATATACAATAAGGTTTGTGTGTAATATGCCTCTATATAAATGTTGGTAAATAACAATTGCGAGCGTTCTTGAATAGGCGTCATTACAGCAGGTCCTTAAAATCGTGAATCAAAATCATCGCTGCGCTTACCAGCGATCTGTTTACTTATAGTTGAAATTTGTTCAATGGTTAAATAGAGTTGGCAGGCTAAACTCCATTTTAGCGCTTCGATTGTTTCTTTATCTCTACCAAGATAATCAGATTTTACATGGATATGGCGTTTATGTAGAGTAATATGTTTTTCTGCACGCTTCGTAATATCGAAATGTGTTTTTTGCCTAACCCCTTCTTGCATAGTCATCATAATATCCTTAAAGTAAAAAAAGAGTTATACTAACAAATTTCTATTTTTTATGGGTATCATAACTTGTATCATAACTTAATGGCACCTCATTATTGTGTGGTCAAGATATTATTATAATAACATATGCACATTAAGCGGTACATAGATTCTAAACTTATTTTCAGCTATTTAGTTTTCGCCATAAACTAAGGTAACAGTTTCATACCGATCATCATTGATGTCAGTGTCACGAGCACGAGCAGTATCCAATAACCGTTTCACCATAATCATAAATTCTTTGAGTGATTTGGGCATTACTGTTTCTGTAGAACAGCACAATGCCCATCGATCGAAGTCTGCATAAGTATCACCAACCTCAAACATATTATTACAATCTACTCGCCAGTTACGGCCATGACCAACAAGATAGAACCAGTTGTGTTGTTGTTGACTATCTTTACAACGAGGTTTTAATCCAGCTTTTTGACACCAGTGTCGAAACTGCTTCGGCAACTTTACTTCTGTAGTCATCTTATTCTCCAGTATTAACAAATATCGCGGGCTAAATTTAAAAATCGAATATACTTTTTGTCAGGACTATCAGTATAATACCATTGCTGTGTTGCAACCGTATATTCAGAGCCCATATTATTTGGAATCATCGCTTCACAATAACGAGAAACGGGTTGATGATCGTATATGACACCTGTTTCAGTGTGAACTAACGTGACATAGATAGTTTTAGTCGGTGTCCATGCTGTTAGTTTAAAACGCTCATATGCGACAGGCATATTCACAACAGGTCGGTTTGTTGGTTCAATATTATTGTACCAAGCTAATCCTAGTGCAATAGACAATGGTGCATAAATGATAGCAATGATAAGCCATATTGAATACTTTACTTTGTCTATTTTTAGTAGAGATATTAAGTCTATGATTTTGGGGTCATAAAAACGAGCAATAGGAGTAGCACCCGTTAATGCTAACATAATTACACCATAGGTAAGACCACCGGTAATAGCCGAAGTGAACATAATAATCAGTATCGATACCAAAAATGTTAGTATCCCATCAAATACCTGGTAATAAGATGCAATTATGGAGGATATCACAGAAAATTACCTCTAATGAGTTCAGCGATTCGTTTTTTCAACTGAGCATTTTCATCTTCAAGTTGTTTAATACGAATAAATGTAGGGTCTTGTGAATTATCAAAACAGATTTCACATTCAACACCAGGATATTGACCAGACTCTACTGTACAATCAGGAGCACAATATTTGCATCCATGTATTTTACAGCAGCGTCTGTCGTGAACATCTGCAAATTCGCGCATTATTTTTCCTTGGTTTTTATGAAGGGACCAATAATACACGCTAGGGCAAAAAGAATCAATACCCAGTAGCTCCAAATAAAACTGATTATATCTAGCAGTATCATTATCTAACTCTCGGGTTATTGAATAAAATACACTTTTTTCTCATTGACATAGCATTCAAAAATCGTCGATGTGATGTTCGTGTTATTCTAAATGTCCATACTTTTTGCCGGCCATAACCCAACCAATGATTACGAATAGATTGTTGCATCGTTTCTTATCACGTTTCATTGGTCTACCGATCAAGAATCAATACAAAGTATCTGGCTTACCGAGACGTTGAAGTTTGCGCTTCGAGCGGTCGATCAGCACATCGATATCTGTAGGATCAGATACACTATTTACCGATACCGTAGGAAGAAAAACGGTATTGATAATAGTTGCATACTTGAACATATCACCATTACGCACCTCGATTGAATTACTTGGGTGCTGATCCTTAATACGCACTTGTTCACGATTGATACGTGTTACTTTGGTTGCACGGCGCTTGATGCTCTTGATTTCACCGATGATAATATTCGTCATCAGGTTAAAGGTGAGCTGATCAATACCAAGCGGCGCAATATCAATATCCTTTACCTTCATCGATAAAGCATCAACAATAAAGTACAATGTTTTGACAGTGATAATGTCTGCAACATTAGCATCAACCGCCTGCGTCAAAATCTGTCGTGCACTGTTGATGAAGGCTGACACCTTGCGAATTTCCTTAGTGTTGCTTCGCACATTCAAGTGCTCAACCAGGTAGATTGCTGCAGGGGTCTTACCGAAAGTAAATTTGTCTAACATTTTATCCTCACTTTATTTTAATTGCTGATATCACATTATGCCGTACACATCAGCGTCATCCGAAAAAATTAGCTTATAGGTACTATTAACAAAAACGGCATTAAACGGTACACTATTCATCAGTATCCACTAAACCTGGCTGCGGCGTCCAGTTTTGTATTTGACCACATTCGAGACAGTATTTCAATTGGATGTAATCACTGCCACAAGACAGACCGATCCCATCTGGAATACCATCAACATGCCCAACATTTGTGTCAAGCTGACAGGCAGAAAACAAATCACCGCATTTGCCGCTGATTTGAATAATACGTTCACTCTTACATTGTGAACAGTTCATTTCATTATCCTTTATGCAGCTTGAAGATCAAGCCAGACTTTACGATCACCAGCACGTGAACGGTTAAAAGCAAGATCAATCGAATCAAAATCTTGCTCATCAACAATAACAAGGGGTACCAAATATTTGTCTAGATTGCTAACATACTCAGTAAATTCCTTCGTAGTACTAGTACCCAAACCTTTGTAATACTTCTTGGTGTATTTCACGTTTGGATTCTTTGCTTCCCATTCGTTAAATACGCTTTCATTGAAGAATTCAAGTGTCTCATTCTTCGTGAATGCCTTAAGCAATGGTGTTTGAAAGCGATAAATAACACCCATAGTCAATAGTTCAGGCCAGTAAGTACGAATCATATTCAACAACAAACCAGTGATGTGAAAACCATCAAGGTCTTGGTCAGTCATACAACAGATTCTACCAAATCGAAGTTGTTTGATGTCAGTAATAGGTACACCGATTTGCAATCCGGTGATCTTGATGAATGCCTGAAAAACTGCATTGTTGTAAACTTTATCAGGATCAACATCACAAACATTAAGTGGTTTGCCTCTCAATGGATACACACCCATCCAACGTTTATCTGCACAGGATTGAATCGTCTTAGCAGCAGAATCACCTTCAGCAAGGAAGAGAATACATTTGTTACGTTCGTGTCGTTCATTTGCATCAGCGAATTTTTCGACACGTCGTGGATCAAACTTCTTAACATCCTTATTCATTTCACGCTCTTTAGCGCGCCGAGCAGCTTCTTCCTTTGCTTCAATCAGATCAAGAACTGATTGAATGATCGGAGAAGCGACGATCTTCGCAATAATCTTGTCTGATACTTTATACGTTGTCTTCCATTCACCAGGAGGAGAGATCATACTCTCCTTTGTTTGTGAAGAGAACTTCGGACGGTTGATCGTAGCAGAAACGTAGATACGCATATGAGCGCGGATATCACCAGGCTTCACATCAACCTTTTTCTTCTTCTTGAAGTATTCACGGAGACGTTCGGTCACTTGGTTGATAATGTAATCACAGTGCATACCGCCATTGTACGTATCAACAGAATTTACGAAGCTGATATGCTCATAACCGTCAGATGCACCATATGCGACGGACCAACCTTCATCATTTTCCTCATAGATCACTTCAGGATCATAATACTTTGCATAATCCTTGAAGGTTGCAATGTAAATACGAACACCGTTGAAGTAAAACTTTACCTTTGGGTTACATCCTGCAGCATCAACTACCTTCTTAGCGATTTTTGCTTTGTGATCAGCATCCATTCCATCCATTGCAAAAAACTTGTAGTCAGGAGTAAATGAAATCTTTGTATATGCACGATCATAAGGCTTTACTTTTGGTTCTGACCTCTTGGTCATACCTTCACTAAAGTGCATACGTAGAAGTTTCTTACCATCACAACTCTCAATAGCAAATTCGCTTGAGAGCACATTTGTAATGGTTGAACCTACACCGTTCGTTCCTATCAAAGCTTGGTCATCATCATCATTGAAGTTTGACCCTGCACGAAGATTTGAGAAGATTGTTTCAGCTACAAATTGACCGGTCTGAGGATGTTTTTCAACAGGAATACCTCTACCATTATCAAACACACTGATTTCACCAGTATCGGAAATTTCAACCTTGATTGTATCAAGGATACCTACAGCGCGCTTTGATTCGTCAATAGCGTTGTCAAGAATTTCAGAGAAAATCTTGATAAAAGCTGGGATATAACGAATAGTGCGGCGCTCCATTTTCTTTTCTGCTTCATTGAACACCCATTCTTCAGTATCCTGGAATGAAGTTGAACCGGCATACATACCAGTACGTTTACGGATGTGTTCCACCTCGGAAAGTACCTGGTATGTCTGTGCGATATCTTTTGTCATTTATGATTTCCTAATTGATGAATTGCTGTACATATGATTATAGTATCATAAACGATAATAAAAGTAAACAGATTGATGTCAAAATATGAAAAGATTTAAAGAGTTATAGTGAGCAGACCTTTGTCATTCTTAATCGTTCGAACAACTTCATATTCAGCGATGTCGAACTTTGTACCGAATTCAAGCAACGTCAATTCTTGGGTCTTACGATTACGCAGCACTTGATATTTTTTCTTAGCTGGAGCCTGATAAATTGTGATATCGGCTAATGGAGCACAAAGAATTGATAGTGAGTTAAATTCGAATACTCCTGGCACAAAAATATCAGTAGTAACAACTATAGTACCTGCTGGATTAAAGGAACTATTAAGTCTTGCCATATACTGATTCGGGTAAATTGCTTGGCACACCACAGGACCGGTTACCGGTAGATTATAGATCAATGATGTTCCGTGATGGATAAATTGGCCATCAGACATCATGGCCAATGGAGCCATGCTGAGATCATTTTCGCTGATACCGGCGTTACAATATCTACCATCGTCCATGTATGCACGAGGTACGCAATCACGCATTCTAAACATCATTAAACGAAATTCATCATCTCTTGATTCAGGAATATGAGCAATAAACTTAAAAATTTCGCCGTTCCGGCTAACACATAATGCACCAGTCTTTACTAAATCTAAATTAAATGGTTGAAAATTTTGAAGTGGGTCAACTTTGATATTTTTTACATCTGCAGTAATTCTAATCGACATTTATTTCTCCGTTATTAATCAACAAGGTTAAACAGTTCTGATTCTTTGGTCCAATTATATGATGTACCATTATATGAATACACCCAATAATACGCCTGATTACAACCACTTTCAAATTGCACAGGTTTGGATAAATCCATAGCTACTACAAGTTCTGTGGTAATATTATTAGGTATTGTCAATTGTGCTCTAGTGGTGACAGGGGCCATATATGAAACGTTGTTGTCACGAGCCAATAAACTTGGTAACTCTACGGGTTTTACTTCTTGTGCAGATACAGTATCAGTGACAGTTGACTCTGTTTGATCCAACTTCATATCATTAAGGATTTCAAACTTTGCAGCAGAAATAATAGCACTAACAATTTGTTCAGATAACACAATAAAGTTATTCGTATAATTATCTGCTAAACTACACATAATATGCACAGCTTCTTCTGCTGCAACATTCTTAATTTTTTCAGTCATATCAGTTCCTTGCTATTTAAACCACCAGAAGACAGGAGTAACACAGATAATGCGGTCATACTTCGAAACAGTTCTCATTGTTCGCCAACTGATGACAGCAGTCACTTTATCGTATTCTCGTGTTTGATCATTGTACAACCATTTAGCAAATATTTTGCTATATACCAAGCACAGTAATTTATTCACCCATCACCTTTACATTCTGTTTTCTGAGAATATTAATCTCATTAAAGGTATTGCGCATAATCAGAATACTAATGGCTAATGCTATTCCCGTAAACCATGCGCCGAACCAAACAAGAACTAGCACGTACGATACGCTAATCATAAACGACAATTGAGGAAAAATTGGGTATCCAATTTTTCCATCAACAGCAATCTTTGTTCGTGTGTCTTCAGATATCAAAAGTAATGATACTATCAATCTGAACCAACTAATAAACAGCACTAAATTGATTGCACCATTGATGTTACCGAAAAAACCATACCAGAATGCAGCAGCTAAAACAATCTGATAAATAAACCATTTTACATATGCCATAAGTATTATCCTGTTATAAAAATTTGTTAAGTACCGCTTTTAATTCAATGCAGGTAAGTGCAGCACCATTCGCTTTACTATATCGATATACCCGGTCTGCATACATCTGTTTCTGCTTATTACAATATACATCTAATGACGTTTCATCTACTTTCATTTCTTCTGCATCACGAATAATAGCATAACCACCATAACAACCTTCAGCCTGATTAACTAATTTACCGATATATGACAGTGATTCATTTTCATTTAAATGTAGTTTTGATGGCACGGCATCACAGATAATACCAGCAAATTTTAATGCATCTTTAGTTGCCTTTAACACGACTAAAAGCTCCAACTGTTCTTTTAAAAGTTGGTCACGCTCATTTTCCAATTTCGTAATCAAAGCATCCTGCGGTTCTATGCCTGTTATTGTAGCCTTCTTTGAAAATATGTATGTGCTATCAGTGAATAAATTTGGTGGAAGTTTAAAAGCATAATCAACACTTTGTCCAAACCCTGTTACATTGTAGTCAATTTGCTCAGTGAATGTTGCAACTTCACCATCTGCCTTTTGATATAAGGCACAACTAGAAATACGAGAATCCGGATTACTCGACAAAATGCATTTCGATGACCCCAATACTGTTCTAGGGGCAGTTCGATGCAGACACCGACCATGTTTAAAACACTGACAATCAACCGTCATAAATAAACCTTTCCGGATGTTCAAAACAGTCGTGATAGTAAATAATTAAAACCGAAATTAATCCGTTTAAATTTTTCCATATCTTCTAATAGAGTGTTAAATGCTGAATCTGCCTGCACATAACTTTCAAAACCGATGATCGTAGTTTGGCACATTTGATTCGATTCACGCACAATCAAACATATTTGATAACTCATTTCTATTCCTTTTATAGTATAAGATATAAATATAACAAGAACATTTTATCATATCGCTTTATGAAAGTAAACAGTGCGACAGTATGATTATAAATATAAATATTAATTCACACTAGGTAAATGAGTATTATGAAATTTTCACATTATCTCCAAGAAGCCGTTAAACCGTTATTGACGGATAAAAGCAAGATTCATAACTTTCTGTATGTGAATTTTATACGATCCAATAGTATCACTATTCACGATAATGGAGTAGTTGATGTCGCCGACAATATCAATCTGAGTAACTGTGATTTAACAGAACTTCCTATCCAATTTGGCAACGTGACAGGTAGATTTGATATTAGTAGCAATAAAAAACTGAAAAGTCTTCGCGGTTGTCCAAGAATTGTTAATGGTGCGTTTAATGCTAACAATACTAGCATAACGTCATTAGATTATACCCCAGAGGAATGTTCATCTTTTTCTATTAGCGATAATAAAAATTTAACATCTCTAAAAGGTATTGAAAAACTTAATAGGTGTGCTAGTTTCTATATCACAAATACCAATATTGATGGTTTAGAGTTTTTACAGAGTAAAGAGGCTAGCCTGTTATCTATATGCTACAATCCGCGAGTAACATCACTGCACAATATTCACATAAAATGCCCAAATTTGGAAAATCTGTATATATCTCCGAAATTTATTAAACGTGAGGTTCTAGGATTGTTGATGCTAAAGCAGCTTAAACAGCTTAAAGTGCTAGATGACGAAATGAATGCAGCTATACCCAATAAGTCAGTATGGGCAAAAATAGTATTAAAATATATTGGTAAGAAATTCGATCGGCAGAATGTCGTAGAGTGTCAACGTGAATTAATAGACGCAGATTTGTCAGAATATGCAAAATTATAAGGGAAATAAAATGAAATTCATGGATTTTTTAGTAGAAGGTAAACCCATTCTGCTCAAGTCTGCAGTTGAAATTGAAACATGGTTGACAAAACATCATATCAAAGATTTTGTTATAACTGAGATAGATGGATCATTAACTGTACGTGTTAATGGTAATGTTAAATTTGAGAATGCTCATATTGAATATTTACCTGTTGTTTTTACCGAAGTAACAGGCACTTTCATCATTAATAAGTGTGGATTAAAATCACTTAAGGGTGTACCACAAATAATCGATGGTAATTTTAATTGTTCAAACAACAGACTTCAATCACTTAGTTATGGACCAACTAATGTCGGCGGTGATTATAGCTGTAGTTACAATTTATTAACAATGCTAAAAAGCCCACTTAAACAATTAGCCGGAGGTTTCGACTTTTCACGCAATGTAAAATTGAAATCTATGGAAGGTATCATTGATATTGTTAATGGTGAAATGGATGGATCAAACTGTGATTTAAGATCACTAGAATTTTCGCCTAAAGAAGTTAATGGTACTTATAACGTTGGTGAGAATTTTAATCTCACATCATTAGAACATATTACACCAATTATTGGTGGTGATGTTTACTTCAATTTGTGTAAGATTGAAAGTTTACGACACATTGCAAAATACCTTAAGAAATGTAAAACTTTCTATGTTACAAAAACGGTTATAAAAGAAATGATGGGACTGGTGATATTGAATTGTGAAACATTGTCATCTGATGTTTACGGTGATGAATATATTTGTAATAGAGCACTTGCAATTATTTTAAAATACCGCAAATCAAAGAAAGTTTTAGACTGTCAAGAAGAATTAATTGCTGCTGAATTAGAAGGTCCTGCTGGCGGTTAATCGTACTTATCCATTCCTTTGATAACAACGCTGATAATTTCAGCAAATGGACCTTGTTTTTTTGCAGCAAGGTCCATTAGTATTGATTTAATGTGGTTGTCACCACATTTTGTTAGTCTTAAAATTCTAACGAATTCTATTGTGAATGAAATAACTCGAGCTACTGATAGTTGTTTAATTGTGTTAATGTCACTTCTCAAAAAACCTAGTGATACAATTAAAGCAATAATTCCATATTCAATTGACTCACTAAACCCTAATATTAATAAGGTCGTAGCAAATATAAAATCTAACGCCAATCTGCAAACACGCTTAACACTAAAATCAAAAATTACAGCTTTTAGTATCGCCATACGTGATACAATCTGTAATTGAACATCAAATGGTAATAACATTAAGTGTTGATTAACATCATCAAGCATTTCACTAATTGGTGAATTCATATATTCCTTTTCAATAATTGAAATTATAACATCATTTGTATGAAAAGTAAACAATGTTTGATAAATAAACTATAACAACAATACCGGAGTGATCATGGAAACTTTTTTAAATATGTTGAAAAATGCTTTTGCTTCTTTTCAATTTACACCACACATCACATTCATTCTAGTAATATTTTTACTAGCACTGTATTTATGGTTTAAGGCATCAAAAAGAATAGATGATGCATTAGACTGGGTAGATTTGATAATTGAACCAACAACCGGTAAATTATCAACAACTAAACTAGGCCATTTATTTGGTATAGTTATTTCATCATGGGTTATCGTTACATTGACAGGCATTGACAAACTAACATTTGATATTTTTGGTTTATATTTAGCTTATGTTGGTGGTACATCTGGTTGGTCATCATATGTCAAGGCCAAATTTAATTCTACTGAAGATAAAACTGGAAAATGAAAATACTACAAGAACTTCTCAATATAAATTCTCGAATTATGCTAGAACGGGAGGGTGAGAGATATTACACAGAGCACGAAATTGAAAAATTAAGTGCACCGTCTGAACATAATACAAACACCATCTGCAAAGTTGGTAAAGTTGTATTTGATCAAATTAATGGGTTAGGTCAAACACCATATAATACCGATATTTTCTATTTCGGTTTTATTGCAATGATGACACCAAAGAATTTTTTGAAATTAGCTGCATCTGGCGGACGTCAACGAGAAGAAGCTGGACGTGATTTGCAAAAAGAAATAGAAAAAGGTAGATCGATTGCATCGCCATTTCTAGAAATCCCAGGTCGTGATGTGAAAGATAGAACGGAATTCATTCGAGTTCATGGGCATGAGGGACGTGGTAGATGTAACGCCATGGTAGAAATGGGAATGGGATCGAAATTAATTCCTGTGCACATATTAACTAATCCTATTCGTGCACGATCATTAGTACAAGAAGACATTGAGCATATAGCTAAAAGCTTTACATCTGAATCGAATGGCGAGTTAGTAACCAATGTATTTAAGACATACTTCTTAGATCACGAAAACTATACAATAAAATAGCATCTTTTATGAATACGAGTGAGCGTCAGCGAACGAGTTTCATAAAAGATCGATGAGATAGCTTCTTATCTCATCGTGTTTCTGGATCAGACCCAAATTAGTCATTAGTATAGAGCTGTCAACTTGCTGCAAGCAGCAGGCGCTATCGATTTGCTCGTTCGCTGACGCTCACTCGACAAATCAGATAACGCCGAGAAAGTAATTGATGAATTTTGTATATTTGGAATGTACGTTTGAATTCTTCACGTCACAAAGCCTCTACTGACCGTCCCGTTATGCTTTAACGTTTGATTACTTGTAGAGCGCAAATTCACGCTGCCGTCCAGGTGGCTGTTTACCGGCTTTTATCTACAACGGCGATCTATCAATTTAAATACATCTTAAATTGAAAGCCGACGGCTATATCTCTTCATTAACAGTAATCAACGTGTAAATGAAGGAGTGAGAAATGTCTTTCTCATTCTGGATGTTTAACGTCTATCTATAACTCTTCTTAGGACATTATCGAGAGTATATTAGGATGTGCAAACCTGTAACACCTTAGATCGACTTCGAATATTACATTCACGAGATTACAAGCTATCAACTTAATGCCGCTTTCACCACGCTCAATACCAGAAAATACATTGCTAACAAAGTTAGAAGCATCAATATAGATTCTTTTAAGACAAAATTTGGATTTGATTTTAATAATTACAAAACAGGCAAATTCGCTTTGCAAGAGGCGGTGTCTGTACCAGTTGAAATGTGGTACGCGGAGATGTACTATAATTTTATATATAGCGTCGCCGACCACTTTTCACTGATACAAACACAAGAATGAAGTTTATTCAATAGGCACGTTAAAGTGTGGATGTGTTCCATTGAATCCACACTCTCTAAAAAACTGAATATAATTTTCCAGTAAGTGTTTTTGATCGGGCTTATCTTTAATAACTGCTCGAAGATCAATAATAAACATTGATGCCGCACGATATGCTTTTGCACCATCTAATTTATCATCGGTTGATTGCATAATAATCCCTGCATCATCTAATCGTTGCTGACAATAGTAGTATGCTCCTTTTGCAATATCACCTTTCATCCATTCATCATGCGCCATACTGCAATTGAGGGATAACAACTCGAGAATCTTATTAACTTGTTCTCGTAAAGGCTGTAAATTATATTCCATTATTGTCCAATTCATTGATATGATTGATAATTTCAGTTGCAGTAAATGTTCTTTTAGGTTTTCCCAACTTATCAAGCTGTTTCTTCACCTCGGTAATATTAAACAATTCTTTACGAATTTTTTCTAATTCAGCAGTATTGTTATAAGATCGAGTTGGAAATCTGGTTTCAAACGCAGAAGCATAAATCATATTTTCTGCCATGTATTTAAGAATAAAAAGGAAACCGAATTCACCATTACTAGAATCATAGCATTTACCATACCACGTAAGCTCATGATATTTTGCTAAAATATCACTCATTCTTTTAATGTTAAGCATAAAAACCGATTGATCATGGTATCCTTCACCTTCAACATTAAATTCTATACCATAACATTTGCAATTTTCATCTAAAATAACACCTAAATATGGGTTAATTTCTTTTGCTACCGGTAACACCATAGCTACAGGATCATACTGAGTTAATTCTTTAATGATTCCGTCATTATGGAATACAGCATCACCCCATGTAACAATAACGTTTTTATTAGATTTTGATTCTGACAATGACCGTCTTTTCAAACTGTCTAATGATTCCATTACGGCATGACCAGAACCTAACCCTGTTGTAATGGGGTGAATAACGATTTTATCGAGATTCTCTGCAATACTAATTGCTTGATCATCTGGATATTGATCAAACATTCTAGCAAGCGCATTTGCAAAAAGATCTTCATGTTTTTGATTAATTGTTATGATAATACGATCAAAATGATGACCTATTGTCATCACTGTATTGAAAATGTTTGGAACACCATTGACCTCCGCCAATGGTTTGATTGTTCCATTTTCATCCGTGAAACGGCTGCCATTACCTGCTGCAACGATTATTAAGTCCATTGCAAACTCCTTAAAAAGTAATACTTGCAATAGCTAAACCATTAATTGTCGTTTCCAACAATGTCGCCAAGTAAATCAGTGTATCCCGTGGATTATTTACAGGTAAAAACTTCAAACGATTATCAAATTTTTCTGCAATTTCCATAATGCATTTATCATTACCTTCAAATCCTTCATCACCGATATAAATGACTTTGACAGGCAGTGTAGCAGAAATATTATTGAAATCTGAATCACAGTAATTTAAATGCTTATTTACGGCAAAAGTTTTATTACCGAATTTGCTGATTTCAATGGTTGTTTTACCGGCTGGCATAATCATTCCATCAAAACCATTTTCAACACACATAATTTGAAGTAGTTGAGTAATAGCTTCACGATATTCAGGAATAATCGGTTTAATAGCAATGGAAGCATTAGCCTTATTTGTGACCTTAGACATATCTATTCCACAGTCTGCGATAATAGTCTTGACCAATTCAACTTCTTCATTACTAAGCAATTGATCGTCTGCAACACTACCCTTCTTTACAAATCGCAATGATGGTTCGTAATTATCAGATAGTTTACGTGATGCAACATATTCATTTAGACCGCAGTCTGCATACACCGTTAGATTGTCAGCAAAGGGTTCAATTGAACGAATACTATTTCCGGTGATAATAGTCAAAAATGATCTAAACTTTAAACTTGCGCGAACAAGTAAACGCTTATTCATTTCTGATTCTTTTGCATATGTGTTGTTGCGACCTACTATAGTGTCATCATAATCTAACATTAGACCGTGAATGTTGTCAATATACTCTGAGAAATAATCTTTCATAATTGTAGAAATTAGAGATACACCGCGATGTGAACGCTCACGCTTTTCTGACAATTCAACGTTTATGTATTTTTCAAATGTGACATCTCTTTCAATTTCACACATTAATGTAGCAGCATTGGTGTTAAATATTGTGGTGATTGACTGCATAGGTAACCAGCGATTGAGAAGATTCTGAATATCACTTGCACTATATCCAACGGTATCAAGATCATTCTCATTATTCATAATTAGATACTTAGATGCTTTTGATAACCTTAGTGCATCTTTAACACCTAGCATCATATATGTTGGAATAAGTGATGTCCACTGTGTACCTGCCGAAAAGATAACAACCTCGGCTCCCATAATTGCATTATGAGTGTCTGCATTTATTCCAGGTGGAGTAATCTTTTTACCGTGTGGGTCTGTAAAATACAGATCGGTTATGCGATCATCTCGATTATCCCATTCATCAATATCAACCTCATCTGATAACACTACACCGGATGATGTCACTGCATTGATATATGCTGGCGTATCAGAAGCAATCAAAACGGAATCTTCAGAAATACCAAGATGCTTAGCCATAATCTTGCCAGCAGCACTCAACGAATTACCATTAAGCCCGGCGATACCAGCATAAATCAGATTTGATATTGAGAAATCATCATAAGTGATAACACGTGACATTGGTTGCGCAAAGAAATTCTCTGCTGCATCTTCAAATAATTTTACAGTACCAGGAGCAATTTCATCCTTATAATTATCTAAAAACTCAGCAAATACTTTTTCAGCTTGATGATTATCTGCATCAAAACGGACATTCAGGAAATCATAAAGTTTTGTACTTTTTGGGTTAGTAAATTTGTGCTTAAGCATCTGATTTTTTCTCAAATCAGACGGCCCTAGCAATTGACCTTGATAGATTTGACGACACTGTCCTGTGCTTAGACCATTGTCCATAGCACAGATAACAACAGTAGTATCTACTGTATCACCATATACTGCATTAATACCATTTTGGAGATTAACACTACCACGACCACCTGCAAAGATTACTAGTTTCATTTGATTTCCTTTGTGAATAACGGGGTAATGTTATTTATGGTCAGCAGAAAGTGTGATTACCGACACTATCGTTTCTACCAACATTTCGCAGTACATTTGTTTATCCCAGTCCAAAACATTATAGCTACTATCGACAATTTCTTTACGTGCAACATTGTCATCTCTAACTGCACGAATACGATCAGCAACCTCTTGTCTGTTATTCACATAGAGAAAATCTGCGAGTTCTTTATCCTTGCCATACATGCGCAATTTTGGATCCAATTCACTATCGATAAATGTCACACATCCGGCTAGAATAGATTCGTAACTACGTTGTGACATAATATCAAAAATGGGGTAATGCTCATCACCAATAACAACATGAGAAACCGCTTCTGCCATTTTATCAATCATTTTGTTATACGCTACTGCTGGACTAAACACAGGAGGACGTAGTGAAGAAATCTTTTTAGGATTAAATTTTTCTTCTTCAATTTTACCAAACACTTCTACTTTGATATCTTCATCATGACCAAAATAGTAGTCAACCAATTTCTTTTCACGTTTACCACCACGCATAGTACCACCATATGAGAGGTCCCAAACAGGTTCGGTTAGTGCAAATGGTCTACGCTGCTTTAAAAGTGGAAAACGGTCAAATGGGTAATTGACAACTGTTCTTACCTTAACGGTATTTTTACCTTCATTCTGCACACTGAGAATTTTTGCAACATTGTAAGATTGACAGATCACATCAATATCAGTACGTGTGATATTGTACTTCGTGATATCCCACTTGGCACCCCAGTCTTTTCGTTCAACACTACCAGCAATCTGAGATAAACATAGAGCTGGATCACAGTACATGTAGATGACAGGACCAGGAAATGTTTGAATCATTTGGTAATTTAACATACCTACTGGGTCTTCTGCACCACCGAAAAAGTTTTGATTACCATTAATGATAAGCAAAACATCGTTTACACTCATATTATCATGGTCATCTTCGATATTGTGAAATGTTAGGTATGCAGGTTGAACGTCCTTCTTTAAAACTTTTGTATAGACATGAACATCAGCACCACCTTGAGCTAATACATCACAAAGACTTCGTGCTTCACCTGCACCACCACTGGTGTCATTCGCATTGTATGCAATACGTGCACCAATTTTAATTACTGCAACTCTCAAGTTAGACATTGAAACTCCTAATCATTTCACTTTTTTCGAAAAAAGATCGCCAAACTGCACCAAAGTGCCGGTATTACGGGATGATATTAACTAGCTACACGATTTAAAACTTGATCTATATCTTTACCATCTGTTATTTCATTGAGTATGGCAACAATATCTTCTTGCCTTTTTTCAGCATCTATTCTAGTTTGTGATTTTGGAATTGATGCATCACCTTGTCTTAGACATACTTCTTGAATGATGTAATGCGTAATTTCACTCGTCAACATCTTATATTCTTTGAGTAAAACTGCAACTTCAACTCCATACCCTCTTTTTGATCTCATAGCAACTCACTAATAGATATAAATTGCATTATAACACAATTACACAGCAAAGTATATCATATTTACAAAACATTTACATTGCTGAACCAACCGTTATATGAGGCTTCTGCTTTTTTAGCATCCTCAAGATTTTTAAACCAAAACTTCCATGGTGTTGACGTTCTTGAAAAGACAGTTTCTATCTTATCATCATCTAACAGCAATAGATATAAACTGTTTGTCTTAACTGAGTTTGTGAATAGCATTGGTCCAATAATAGATAGCAATCTTGCTGCATCTTCTCTATTTGCTGGTACTTTTAGACTCAGTTCATAAATGAATTTATTTTTTGATGTCGCTTTATTGACTTGCTGCGCTCTTGCTATCGCTAAATTACCATCAGGAACATCAGCATTAATTGCAGAGCCAGCAGCTGTCATTGCATTTTCACCAATTACAACTGGCGCAATAAGCATAGTACCTGATCCGATAAATGCACCATCTTTAATGGTTGTTAGATTTTTATTTTTACCATCATAGTTGCAAGTAACGGTCCCACATCCAAAATTGACATTTTTGCCGATATTTGCATCACCTATATAGGTTAGATGCTTTGCGTGGGTACCATCACCGATATAACTTTTCTTTATTTCAACAAAATTACCTATTACTACATTGTCACCAATTGTGACATCATCCCTGGTGCGTCCATACGGTCCAATTACACAATGATCACCAATTTTGGTATTAGATAGATACGAAAATGGTAGAATTTCTGTGTTATCACCAATTAGAACATTTTCGATTACACAGTACGGACCGATAGTGACATTATCACCAAAATGATTATCTTCACCTTTAATGATACATCCTATTCCAACACTGAGATTTTTACCTGTGGTGTAACTACCCTGAATATGGAATTTCACAGGTCTAGCAAAAATATCAACGTTCATTTTCTTTCCTTTAATACAGACACTTTTACGTCACGTGTTATCTCAAAATCCGCTTTATCTTTAAAAAGCCAGACCGTAAAATCGCCAGGTTTGTATTGTTGTGTATTCGTGATTACTGGAATTTTGTAATCTTCACTGAGTTTCTTCAACTCTTGATACAACTCTTCACTTATTTCAGCTGTCATAATTATTTCACAAATTCAACATGGTGCTTAATACCATCTTTATTGAACCAGAAAATATCATAACTGTCTAGTGATGACGGATAGCCTTCATACGTGACATCATAACCACAGATTTGTGCAATTTGATCTAGCACATCTGTGTTTCCACAGGCAAGTATAATCGTTTCTTCAGAAAGAGTTTTTGATATTTCATCATATACCTCTGAAGACTTCCTATTGTATCCACTTGATTGCGCTTCACTGATAGCTCGTAGCAGTAATGTAAATGCTAGGGCTTCTTCTGCAATTGAAATGTCAAATTCTTCTTTCGCCCATGCATCAGCATCACCACTCATTTGTGATACAACAAACCTAAAAGTATTTGTTGGATTTTTTTCTTCAGGAACAGGATCACATACCACTAGTAAAGACATATCTCTCTCCGTTAAAAGTCAAGCAGATTTTTCTTTTCAGACACAACTTTGTCGCCAGTGCGAAGATCAACATAATACTTAGCGAACTTTTCCTTGAACTTTTCGCGAAGCTTAGGTTTGATTTCATCAGGACGTTTTGCTACAATGGTATAGCACATTGAGATCATTGGGTTGACAAGAGCCATAACAGCAGAAGCAAAGCCAGAAGATACTGAGCGCATTTCTTCATAAAACGCCATTTGTGTATCATCAAATCGTGGCTTGAGGTACCGTGCTTTACCCAACCAGCCTTTAATATCGATAGGCGCAAAACCTGCATCATCGAGTTCTTTCATCATTTCATAATGAGCAAACTCATAGACATGGCTACCTTCCCAGATGAATTCTTCACCTTCGTGCTTCTTCGGGTTTGGAGAAGATACAACGATTGTTCCACCAGGAGCAAGACATTTTTGAGCATCAGCAAGAAGTTGCTGAACAACCGGAATACCTACGTGCTCAAGAACTTCTTGCATAATGATCAAATCAAATTCTTGATTGAGTTCGGTAATCGGCCGCCTCATTGCATCCCAATGGTGAACAGTACACTTACTAACACCTTTTTGAACAGCATAAAGCTCTTGTGCTTCCTTGACAATGTTTTCTTGTACTTCAAGACCAACATAATCAACACGTGGACGACCAGGATTTGCAAAGCTTGTCATCCAGAACGTATAAAAGGTTGCACGACTGCAACCTACATCCAAAATACGAACTGGCTTTTCAATATCAGTGCGCAAATCTGTAACAACCTGTGCAACTACTGCATAACGAAGAAGAGCAGCAAGGTCCCAACCGCTAAACCAACTGAACTTGCCTAGTGCTTCTTTTGTGAACAAATTCAGAGAACTGTCATCGTGAGTGAAAGTGTAATCGTCTGCATCAATTTGTTCTTGGCAGGCATGTACTCGTTGGGTATTATCAGTCATCTCGGTTCCTTTATAGTGAATGCTTCGTCAAGTGCAGCTTTTATTTCGGTGAATGTATCTAATGTGTAATCTGCGAGTATGCTAATACCATACTCAGTATTAATACGGGCTTTAAAATCATCTGCTTTACGTAATCCTTCTTCTATACCTGCACGATACAATGCACGTAAATATTCATCTTGAGTTACTTCGATTTGCTCAGACATTATGATGTTGCCTCTTCATAGATACGGTCATAATGCTTGTAGCAATTATTCACCTGATCATATACATCAATAATTCTTTTATCAGGAAATGCAGATCGTGCATAGGCTTCAATAAATCGATCTTGTTCTTCTTCTTTTCGATTAAAATCAAAACTTAATCCATCATCCTTCAAAATACTGAAATTAGAGGTTGTCAATAGAATCAATCTAGTATCTGACATTTCTCTTGCAGAATATTCACACTCTAATTCGAAAATATACTCACCTGAATAGTCCCGATAAAGTGGTGCGTAGACAAATTCGCCCAAATGAAAACGGTTAAAGATAGTACGTGCACTAGAGTTAAGAATATCAAACCCAGTACCAAATGAACTACGTTGATATTCATAAAGAGAACCATCATATTGAGCTAATGGTATCGGTTTTGAATAATGAACTACTTGATAGAAGCCATTATAGTTTTGAATATTGCTAATAAGGGAATCTTTTCCAAGTCTATCTATCCCTTCAAAAATCCAATGTTTAATTTCTTGCGTCATTCGAGTATAGCTTTCTAATAGTTGATAGATAGATTATAACACGTTTTCAACTGAATGTAAACAGTTAAATTGAGTAATATTTGATTGGCTCCAATACACTACCAAACCCGCGATTTGCAACCATATAAGGGTAAAAAATCTCTTTCACTCTATCACAGTACCAGAAAATAAAGAAATCTGCAGGTTTCGTTGGATAACAGGTATTACGAATATGTCTATCAAATGCTAATCTTGCTTGCTCAATTGACGGTTCTTTTAATACCTTTACCTCAATTGTTCCTTCAAGTTTGATATCATCAACAATGCGGCATCCCGTCAAGTCGTGAAACATATCATTATGCTGAATTAGTCTGGTGAAATGTTTAGTTAAGATTTCACCCACCTTACCAAATAGATAATCTTCAGCTTTTTTCTGTGGTGATCTTGCCGGTAATTCTGGGTCATCCGCGTAAAATTTACCAGTGGCTATAAACTCATCTATCTTTATAATTTCATCAGGATAAAGTGTTTCAATTGCTTGTAGTGTTAGTGCCTGTAATTTCAACATAATGTCCCTTTACATATTCTGAAAATTGATACTGAATTCATTCTTCCAAATATTCTCAGTTGACATAAACAACCTTTTTGCATTTGTGTCGAGAATATAAGTAACGGCATGATCTGATTTACTTCTAACTGCTCTACCTGCACCCTGCACGAGTTTGTGAATCGTAATCAAGCTGAAGATATCAGGGTACTTATCCAAAATTCGTTTAATACGCTTATCACCTAATGATGGAAATGGTGCTTTCACCATAATATTCCAACGTGCTTGGTCATCTTTAAGATCGATACCTTCATAAATGCTAGGTGAAATAAGAACAGATGGAACTGTAGTCTGTTTAAATTTCTCTAATATTTCTACTAATTTCTCGCCACGCTTATGCTCATAAACTTTCAAAGACTTGACCGTTTTTCTTAAACTTTCAGCAATCTGTTCAACTAATGCAAAACTTGGTGCAAGAATAATACCATTTTCTGTATTGTGTTTATTAGCAATTGACTTCACATTCTCCAATAATTTCTTTGTTGTAGCTGGGTCCTTCATTGTTGCTGCACTGAGATGAATAGGATTAAAGAAGATGACCTTCTTATTCTCAGGAGCAAATACCGGTGCTAATTTGATAAATTTGACTTTCGATTTATCAAGATCGAGAGTCTTTATCAAATATGCATCATCAACTGTTGCACTCATAAACAGATTGAAGTTACTATTACGCAACTTATCAAACATATCAAATGCAAAAATAGGTTTAATAGTCAAATCCTTTTGCTCAGTGTTGTAATCAACAATATGGTCGTAACCATAGATAATGAAGTCGTCGATCTTACAACCTAAACCCTTATACTTTCTAGCGAGACCTACCATTTTGCGATATTGACCAATAGAGCGCATTTTCAAAGCATATGCCGCTTCGTGCTCAAATGCTGTGCCAATATCCTCATAAGCTGTAAGCAATTCCTGCAGATATGTACTGTATGTCCGCTCATTAAGTTTACCATTCTTGAGATGTTCACTGACCTTCTTAAAAAGATGGAAGTGAGCAGCATTACCCATACGTAAAGAATCTGCAACTTCGGTGGCATATGATAGCATCTTCTTTTCAGACATATGAATTGCGCAATGATCTACGAATAGATCATTTAATGTGTGGGCTTCATCATAAACTGATAAAAGTCTAGGCTCAAAATGTTGACTATAAAGACGTTCTACGAAATGGTAAGAATAATTGGTGATAACGTGCTTAGTGCTATTCATCGCATTGCGCGATTTTTTGAATACACACCTGTGACACTTGCTCATTAAATCAGATAACTCAGGATTATCTTTCAGTGCTTGAAAGGCACAAGCTTCCGCTGTTGCTTCAAACACTTCACACTCGTAGTTGTTAGCACCTTTTAGAAGCAGAATATCTGGATGACCATCAAAGGTGTCCCAATATTGATGCACCAAAGCATTAGTACCCATAAAAATCTGAGAGGTATTAGAAGGTATTGGTCTAATATTAGGAAGATAACTACCAACTAATTCACGTAATGCCTCAGCTACCACGGCTGCAATAATTGACTTACCTGATCCTGTAGGTGCGCACAAAATAGTGTCTCTTATCTCATCTACGATAAATGCTTGCAATATTTCATCTATTGAGTCTGGTTGATTATCACGCGGCTTGAACTTTAATCTATCATACGCCGCAAGAATTTCTTTTTCAAACACCATTGTGAGCCTTTTTCATAAATATTGTTATTAACATCTTTTGATACTGAAGACTATGAAATCATATGGCAATTTAGAATTAGCTGAAGGTTCAGATATCGTCAATATGACGGTTGCAACTGGTACAACATTACCGGCTACAACTGCTAATATCGCTGAACTATTCTATAAAACGGGAACTGCAGCTGGACTTTATGTCTATAACGGAAGTTCTTGGACTAATTTATCATTAGCCGCTTCAGGTGGCAATACTTTGAGTTATGCTTATCAACAAAGCACTGCCTCTACTACATGGAATATTAACCATAATTTAAACACTACAAATATTACGTATAGCTTTATGGTTTATGTAAGCAGCACGTTAACACCAATTATGCCATCAGCTTTAAGCATAATTGATGCTAACAATATCACGGTAACCTTTTCTGTTGCTTATACTGGAACTGCTACCATTGTTGGATCACTTGCATAACCGTTCTCTTGGTGCACAACCGAAACAGACATCAATAAGATTCTTCCAATAATTTGGAAGACGATAATACTGAAGTGGTTGTCTAATGTCAGCTGGCGAACAATTGTAATCTTCTCGCCATACTTTCTCATACGCTATTAACTGTTGACGAATAATATCGTTATAAACCATTTCTTGCATAATGATCTCATTTGCCATCGGGTCTTCATGGATGCATTTTTTAGCCATGTCATAATGTGTATCATACAAGTGCATTGAATGTGATTCATGGATGTATTCACCGAGAGTTAGATCACTAAACAATTCAATCTGCTTAAGTTCACATAACATCATTTCTTGAAGCATTGTGAATTGAAAAACATCATTGCAAAAACCTAGGATGATATCATTCGATCTCATTGTAACGATCAATACCAACTTGCTTTCACGAATAAACCACTGAAGATTCAAAGTACATGGTACATCTTTAGTTGATCGCGTATAGTCATATGGTAAATTGATATGCATCATTGCTTGACGGGTATCTCTATCTGCAACTAATGCTCGCTTTACTTTTTCCCATTGATTATATGGAATAAGTGTGGCTGGGGCATAACCTAGCAACCGATAACCGTAATTTGAATTAACAGAACCATCATCAGCGGCAATTTGTTTCCAAAACGGTGCATACCTGGCAATTGTTGCAGACTGAGGATCACCCGACATATACCAAAACAATTCTGCTAATAGATACCGAAACTTCAAATCACGACTAGGCAATGTGACAATACGATCTCTCGGATTGCTGATACGAAGTTGATACCCTAACAGTTCCTTACATTTTAATCCACGTGGTGAGATATCATATCCCATTTCCATAATCTGGTCCACACACTCCACGAATTCGATATTTAATTCTGACATTTTATTCCTTTATTGTTTGAGATCGTCGATACGGTGGTCTGACATACCATATCGGTAAATGATAGTTGAAAACTTGTCTATCATTTGTTGTGTCACTTCAACCATTTGGGTTTCAGCAATATAGGTAGTCGGATTGATGATTGTTTGTTCAACAGTTTGACCTAACTTACCAGCAATGCTAGCTAATATTTCTCTATTATGAAATAATGTAACATATGGATGTAGATAATCACTGAGGGTGGTATCAATGAATGATTTATCAGTACCAATATCTGCTAAATTGATTTTTCTGCAGACAGCCGTAACGGTCATTTCATCAGTGATAGCTTCAGGATTTTCAAAATCCTTAAGAAGCTTGCCATTTTTTGCTATGGCAACTGGATATTTTAAACTATCACCTAATCGCAATCGTGGATTATCCTTAAGAATTTTCTGTGTGATAATATCGTGAAGTTCAATATCACTCAATTTTATTGCATCTTCTGGTTTCATATTATTCCTTTAGCGATCGTAATGGTTTTTGCCATGCAACCTTAACACATTCAACTTTAAGGTTTTTATCATGGTTAATTGTTGTGATATTGGGCACACAATCATCTAAAAGAACACATACTTCATCTTTAAACGTAGCATCACAAAATTCTATAAATGCTCGTTTTTTGCCCCATACTGATATAAATTCACGTACATCGAATTGTGCACATAAATGTAGCAATACGATTCTGCGAATTTCTTCCACTGTCCAAACTCTTGTTACTTTGATCTTGAATGCACGCTCGATCATTTCTTTCATCGTGGTATTGAAATAATCTCTATCTGCTTCATTCCAACAGGCAAATGAAAAGATTTCGATTTCTGTGACGTTATGCTCAGTGATCCAGCCAGATACCCTACTCACATTAGTGAGAATGGCATCGTGCCAGTTTGTGATCAATGTTTCCTCTAAATCGCAAAAAACTCTCATAACTATTTCGCTCTATTCAATGATAGATCATTATATCATAAGCGAAACGAGTTGTAAACTAAAATTGAAATTGTTATACTTTGAAAATGCTCACGGTTTCTTTAAGCTTCACTGATAATGATTGCAAAGTGTTTGCGCCATTGTACACCTCATTAACACCGGCACTATTTTCTTCATTCAAATTTGCGAGCATTTCAACACTTGCGGCTATCTGTTCACTAGAAGAACTCTGTTCTTTAAGAGCATTTGAAATTTCACTAATAGTGTCAATCACTTTAACTGTTTCACCGTATATTTTCTGCATGCTTTCGCCTGCAATACTTGCATGTGATACACAATTATTAACTTGACTGGCACTATCCTTGATACCAACAACGGCAGCTGCCGTTGATTTTTGAATTGCTTCGATCATAACTGCAATTTCTTGAGTTGATATAGCTGTTCTTTCAGCTAATTTGCGTACCTCATCAGCCACAACTGCAAATCCACGTCCTTGATCTCCAGCTCTAGCAGCCTCAATTGCAGCATTTAGTGCTAATAGCTTTGTCTGACCTGCGATATCCTTAATCACGTTGACTATTTCAGAAATCTGTTTCGAGCTATTAGCTAATTCTTCAATCATATCAGCAGCTTTATTTACTGCAATTGAACTAGTTTTCAATTCGGTAACCGTGTTATTGACCGCTTCCGTGCATTCTAACGACATTTGTCCCGTCCGTTCTGCTAATGTGCTAGAGTCTTGAGCATTATCGGTTACCTGTTTAATGCTTACCGTTATTTCTTCTAAGGTTGCGGCAATAGATGATGTAGAATCATTTTGTTGTTCAACACTGACAGATACTCGTTTAGCAGTATCAACTAATCCTATAGAAGACGTTTCCAAGGTGTCAGCACTTTCATTTATGTTTTTGACTATTGTGCGTAGTCCTTCTTGCATACTACTTAATGCACATATAACACTACCATCTTTAGCACCATCTAAATTAACAGGTGTACGTAAATCACCATTAGCAATAACTGTTGCTATGTCAACAGCTTTTTTAGGTTCGCCACCAAGAGGAACCAAAACAAGCCTGTTAAGCATAACTATCACAAGACTTATGAGTAAAAAGCAAGCAGTAATACCAGTAATTACTATCAGCATTATTCTACCACGCATCATATTATTTGCTTCTTCTTTGGAATATGCAGCATGAACAGTAAAGCCCCAGGCGGCAAACTCTTTTTCGGATACTTTCCAATTCTCAGCATCTTTTAAATGTGCAGCAATAGCTTCTTCATTTATGTGTGAAGAATGAAATCGTATTTTTCCTTTATTGTCTGTAATAGAAATAAATCCTTGTGTCAACACTTTGCTGTTATCAACAATAGATTTCAAATTATCAACATTAACCTTATATCCAACATGCCAAATACCGATGGTATTATTAGCTGCATTTTTAATTGGGGTGTATCCTGTTAAAAATGGGTTACCGAGAATATCAACCATACCGAAATATTGTTGGTCGCTATTAATAGCAGCATATGCTTTGCCAGTCTTATCCAATACTGTACCAACTGCGCGTGTTCCATCATCTTTCATCACATTTGTGGATATTCTAACATAATCATCACCCTGCTTTGTGAAAACGGTAGATGTGCCACCAAGAAGATTTTTGATATTATCAACAAGTTTGAAATTATTTGCGATAGCAATTGAACCTAATACTAGATCGTTGACAGATTTATCACCAACCTTAACTTCAGGACCCGTAACTGCTTCTCCTAATTGTTCACCCTGATTTATTAACACCTTCATGGATGACTGTGTTTGATCCATTATCAACTTATCTGTCACTTCCAACATATTAACTATTTTCGTTAACTGTTTCTCTTGCTCTATGTTTAGCTCATTTTTAATCCGAGTATTCTCAAATAATGTGAATGCTATTGATCCGCTTAGAATAAACACAGTAATGAACAGTGATATGGATGTTATAAATCTAAATTTTAAACTCTTGTTATTAAAAAACATATTCTACCTCTTTTATAATTTTGCGTAATTTTCAAAACCAGCGTCAATCAATTCACGCTGACAATCCATAATACCTTGACGGCCTTTACCTAGGTGTTTATTAAGAATAGATAACCACTGTGGTACAGAGGTTGTACCGCTCTGACCCGCAAAACTCTGACCTAGCATTTCAATTGGTGTTAAATTATTAAGAAGTAAAACACCTAAGACATGTGATGTGATACTGCTAGTTTTTAACATAACTAGTGATGTGAGATTTGGAAATGTTTTTTCGATACCTTTAAATGATGTCGCTGCAGTATCGCCTAATACCAGATACTTTACTCCACTGTAAATTTGATCACCGGTGAATACATTGATTTTATCTAACCGGTAAATTGTTAGATTTTCTAATGCAACTATTTCTGAAATCTTAGGCATACTTTGTAAATTTTGGCAAGACGATATTGAAAGGGTCTTAACTTTATGTATATCAGAAATCTTAGTTAAATTTTCACAGGATTTAATTTCTAATTTGTCAGAATTAACTGGCGCTGTAAGTGTTTTAAGTTTTGAGCATTTGGATAATTCTAAGGTGCTTACAAAAGAAGGCATATTTTTAGTATTTGATAACTCTGGTAATGATTTTAATACTAATTTACCTAACACTACTGAATGTTTACCAAAAGGTAATTTGGTGACTTTGCCACCATTTAATTCAAAATCTTTAGCACACATAACAAAGTTATACGGAATATCTGTGTCTAGTTCTGATACCATAAGATCACTTGACAAATGAATACTTTCATCATAACTATTCCAGTGAATACCATGTCTAACATCAGTAAACATATCCCCGTGATCATGAAACCACTGTTGGATTTCTTGTGTTTTTTCCGTAGACTCTGTTAAAAATTGTGTAAATTTCATAATTGTGCAAACTCCGGATATCCTGCTTCTATTAATTCTTGTTGAGCATCCATAACACTTTGACGACCTTTACCTAAATGTTTATTGAGAATTGTTTCAATTGGATAAAGTTTATGTTTTTCACGAAATGGTACTGCTTCAGTTATGTAAATGGCTGTTACGCCTTTAATCAATAAGACACCTAACACATCTGATTTTATTGGGTTATTCGTTAAATCGATTTTACCATATACTCCTAAAATGGATTTATGAATATTATGCAATGATGTGAATTTGTTATCTTCAATATACATTGCACCTTTTACATATTTAGGAAAATTATCAAATGATGTTAAAGCATTATCATAAGCGAAAAAATTCCCATTAATTGTTTCTGGTAACTGGATAGGTATCCTTGTCATCATTTTTTTACCGAGTGCAGCTATATTAAGTTCATTAACGGGTGGTACATTATATGCGCGCAACGCCATCTCTAATGCTATCTCATAATCAAATGGGGTATCATTTCGTTTTGTTTCAAAAAGTTCAGACAATTTCATAGCTTTGCGAACTCCGGATATCCTGCATTTATTAATTCCTCTTGCGCTTCCATGACAGCATTATTACCATTACCTAAATGTCTATTTAGAATTTTTTCTATTTGAGCTAAAATTTTATCATCCTTGCCTTTAGCAGTGCTGGATACTAAAACTATTTTCTTCAAATTCTTGATGAGTAATAATCCTAACACATTTGATTTGATAGGATTATAACCTAATAGAATACCATCTTTTCCAGTAATTTCAGTAATGTGCTTATGAATATCCTTTAACGAAGTAAAGTTATTATCAGATACATCTAAGCCACCATTTGTTATAATCTTAGGAAAATTGTTAAATGAGCTAAGTTTATTTCCATTTAACCAAATAGATTTATTGAATGTTTCAGGAAATATATTAGGTGGTAACTCTTTCATTTTACTATCACCTAATGAGCTAAGTATTAATCCAAATGCAGGTATAGGTTCTGCCAATTTTTCCTTAATCATTTCTGCATAGTCGTTGCGTAAATCACTAGTATGACTATATGGACCCTCTTGTAAGTATTCTTTGAATCTCATAATTGCGCAAACTCCGGATAATCCGCATCTATTAATGCACGTTGACAATCAAATATACCTTCTTTACCTCTAGGTAAATAAGTATTCATAATTCTTTCTAATACTTTATCCGTGAATTTAACAGTCTTCAAATCACTTATTAAACATAAACCTAGAATATGTGAATCTATGGGGCACATATTAAAATTAGCGCTGCCCTTAATGTAATGAATATGCTTATGGATATTATGCAACGATTTAATAGGGTTATGGGAACAATCAAGTTCTTTACCGATATATGTAGGTGCACCTTTAAGAGATTTTAACTCATTAATATAGCAGTGAAAATTCCCTGTCACTGATTCTGGTCCACCTACTAATGAAGTGATATTATTATTCGAACAATCAAAATCACCATTAATATCTCGTGGTGACCCTTCAATAGAAGTTAATCCTAAATCATTAGCATTAAACTTTCTATTCCAATGTCTATCTTTGATGCTTGGGGTGATAATAATGGCACTAATAACCTTACCATAAAGGTTAACCTTTTCAACTTCTTCAGTTATATATTCTTTGAATCTCATAATTGTGCAAACTCCTCATATCCAGCATCAATCAATTCGCGTTGCGCATCCATAACACTTTGACGACCTTTACCCAAATGCCTGTTCAGAATATTTTGGATATATTTATTATTCATCTCTATGTGTATTACCCCATCAATTAGCAATAACCCTAATATATGAGAGTCAATGTTATTATCAGCACAGTGAAATTCACCTTTGATACATTTAATATGTTTATGTATATTTTTTAGTGATGTTAACTGGTTATTAGTACAATAAAAATGACCGGCTATTAAATCAATTTCACAATCAAATTCTTTTATCATATTGTCATCACAATAAAAATCACCGTTGCATATTTTAGGGGCGTATTTGAGACTTGTCAATTCATTCACCGTACAATCAAACCAGCCCACCTCAGTAGCAACACCTTCTAATGATGTTAACTTATTACTTTGACAGTTATATTCCTTTGTTACCTTTTCTGGTCCGCCTATTAAATTTTGCAATTTATTTACATTGCAAGAAAATCCTCCATCAACAATGAATTTCGGACATCCATCTAAACTTGTTATTCCAAACCCAGATAAAGTTAAGCTACCATGCCATGTTTTATTTCTCCAATTATTATCTAATTGAACAGGTAATCCATTAGCTCTAAATTTAACAGTAGCAGCAGTTACTTCTTCGAATAAATATTCTCTAAATCTCATTTGAATTCCTCAAATTCTAATGGCATCTCAAATTTTTCTTTTGCTTGCCGTTTATACAATACTGTTGCTGCTTCCTTCATTGCGGCATTATATTCAGTTTTGCTCAATTTGTTTTTCATAGAATGCAATAGTGATTCAACCGTTTCAATGCTTTTAGTTTTAGTATTTTCACCGAATAATAACACTGCGAAATCGTCAGGATTAGTGATTGTATCAGGTGTATCTTTAAATGAATCATTAACACCCATTTGTTCGAGTTCTTTCTTAAGCTGCGCAGGCGTCACATTACCCATATTCTTTGTTCTACCTTTACCGTCTTTTCTATTTGTAGTAGATTTGAATAATCGCTCGACACCAGTATCCCATTTAAAACTTCTAGAGGCTCTAGCAATCACATTGCCTTCATCATCTTTAATAAGAACATCTTCACCAGGTACAATTTTTTGATGGAGAACGCAGGTCAGTAACTCATTACGAATCAGGTTTTTGAACTTTGATTTTCTACCTTCATCATTCTTATAAACAAACTTTGCCCATTTCACATTTGGGACATACATCAAATCTACCTGAATTTTCTTTTTGCCTGCAGTAACAGCATAAGATCCAACACCTAACCCACCAAGTACACCTTCACCATTAACCGCTTTCATCATTTTCTTATGTATGTCTTCTTTAGAATATTTGTCCTGTGGTAATGCGATATCTACATCTCCACTATCATCTCTATAACCCATCATTGTTAAATCTACCGAACCGAGAACATTTGAACGAAGAACACCAACATCAATTCCTGTATGGTCCGCAACGAATTCGAGACATTTGATAATGTCATCTTTATTAGCACGTTCTGTGCCCCATTTCTTTGTTGCCTTTCCGCCTTCTACTAATAACATTCCCATAAACGTAATCATCCTGCTAATACTCCTAAATTCATATTATTGTGAAGTTGATGATCTATTTATTAAGTTTGTTAAGCTTTGCAGCAAAATATCTGTTGAGCAATAAATAGATCAGTTATTATGAAACTCACTTTTCGCTAGTCGGAGAAATATTAAAAATGATACAGCATTCTATTCTGTCAACAACTGCAGGCTCAGCTGGTAATGGTTATTTTGAGGTAGCAGATGACCTCACTTCATTGTTCGTGGCACCACCCGGCGGTATTATATCACCTACCTCTTTCTCTGTCACGAATTCGGTTGGTAATGACGGCAACTATACTGTTAGTGATTCGACCTATAATGCAGCAACTGTTAAAACCCGAATATTTGTAACTACTAATATTCCGTTTAGCAGTGTTAGTAATGGATCACTGACTATTAATTACACCCCATCCTATCGTATAGATTTTACAAGCAGTACTAAACCGTCAATTTATATTAAACCGTTATCTGTTAATGGTCCAATGTTAAACGTTGAGGGTATTACTGAAAGCGATGATCTACCATTACAGTTTTCTAATACCTCATTAGATTTACCTGGTAGAGGAACACCTAATTATGGTGAATTGGTTTTGCAAAACTTAGTTAGAATAACCGAGAATTTTGCTAGTTCAACTGAACCTCCGGCGATGACAAAAGGACAGTTATGGTATGATGACTCTAACAATGTTTTAAAATTGCGCACTGTTGACGCAACTTCTCAGCCGGCATGGACGAATGTTATCAGTGGTACATTAAGCATTATTGGTCATACTCATATAGTTGATAATGCTCAACCACTTCAAAATTGGAACATTACTCACAATTTATCAACACAGAATGTAAATGTTCAAATTTATATAAACGTTAACGGTAATCTAGAGTTAACAATGCCTTCATCATTACAAATTATTGATTTAAATAATGTAATAGTGCAATTTACACAACCTCGATCTGGTAGAGCTACCATAATTGCAAATGTTGATGAAAATACATTACCTAATTTACCAATTGGAAATTTATCAGCCGGCGACGGTCTTGTTCTTAATGGAACAGAATTAAATATTGGTGCAACATCCAATTTTACTCTAGCACCTGGTAGTATTGATTTGTCACTTGTTCCTGGTTTAATTCCTGGTACCTATAATTCATTAGTTGTAAATCAATATGGTAGGGTCGTCGCTGGTAGCAATATCAATTATGCCGATCTTGCTAACCATGTTCCTTTTACCGGTATAACTGGCAAACCAACAACGGTATCTGGTTATGGTATTACTGATGCAGTAACATACGATTATATGTCGCGACTGTTTACAGATGTTAACTTATTATCATCTACTGGTTTTTATAACTTACAAACAACTGTACCAAATGCACCTCCTGGCTCATCATTAGGTAATCTTATTTCTATCCAGGGCGGTGCAACAGGTATGCAATTGCTCGGTGGATATACAAATGACCTGTGGCATCGCGGTTGGGAAGGCTCAGCCAGCTATTTTTATCCATGGCGCAAAGTAATTGATTCAAATAATTTCAATTCATATGTACCAACATTAACTGGCGCTGGCGCTTCTGGTACATGGCCAATAAGCATTACCGGTAATGCTGCAACTGTATCGAATGGAGTATATGTTACTGGCGCTCAATCTGTAACAGGGGTAAAGCAATTTGTAAGTTCTGAGAACCCATTATCAATGGCGACTGGTTCAGCAAATGCATTAGAAGTAAAGGCTGGAGCAACAGGTGCTGCAATGATGTCATTCTATCGCCCTGGTTCATATGGTGCATATTTAGGTATTGATACTGACAATCAACTCAGTTATGGTGGTTGGTCGACTGGTGCTGTAAGTTATAAAATTCTGCATTCGGGTAATTTTACATCATATGTACCAACATTAACTGGCACTGGTGCTTCTGGCACCTGGCCAATTGCAGTTAGCGGTGCGGCAGCTTCAGTACCTTGGACCGGCGTTACTGGTAAACCTGCAAGTTTAATGGCATTTAATAGTTTCAATCTTGATGCTAATACCATGACGCCAGCATCAATGGGCTTTACATATGCAATAAATGCTCCGTGGTCAGGACCGATTGTTAGTACTTCTACATCAGTATCAGCTACAACTGGGTATGAAATGCAATTAAATTCTTCATACACCACAGCAGGAAATATGTCATTTAGAACGCGTAATGGTGATACTAATGTTTGGAATGCTTGGTCAACATTTTTAACAACCGGTAATTATACTTCATATGTTCCATCTGTAACTGGTGTAGGTGCAACTGGTAATTGGGGAATAAACATAACCGGCACAGCTGAAAATGTGACTACTCCTACCGCAGGATATAAACATTTAGGTGCTTGGGGTGTTGCTCGCACTGCAGTAGGTGCAATATTGGTAAATACCTCTTATATGTCAGATACCTCTGCTGCTTGCTCTGGTAATTCGTATTCTGCAACGTATTTAACAGCAACACAGCAAATTAATACAATTACTGGTGTATCAACCAGTATGTCGATGTCGCAAGATACAGGTGCCACGCGTGGTAGTTTTATCGCAAGAGCTGCAGGTACTGGTGATGCTAATTTAGCAGGTATGACTTTTTGGAATGATGCCTATGCAATTAAAATGGGTGTTCGTGCAGATGGTTATTTAGGGATTGGTGGTGGGAGTCGTGCTGCATGGTCTTGGTATACTGATCCAGCAGGCAATATGACAGCTGCTGGTAATGTGACTTCTTACTCTGATCCAAGACTAAAAGAAAATTTCAAAATAATCAATGATCCATTTACTATTCTAAATGCATTAGACGGCGGAACATTTACATGGAAGCATGGTTATCAACATACTGAAGTAAAAGCCGGTAAACGAGATTATGGTGTTCTTGCTGATCAAGTAGAAGCTGTTATGCCAGAGATTATAACAGAATCTATTGAATTAGATGGTGAAAGTTATAAAACTGTTGCTTATGAGAAACTAATTCCAGTATTGCTTGAGGCAGTAAAATCATTAAAAGCTGAAGTTACTGAATTGCAACGTAAATTAGATGGTTATGGTATAAGTGTTACACCAATTCCTGTTTCAACTACTGTTGCCACCGTAATTACAGCACCAGATATTGTTGAAAATTTAGTATTTGAAACTTTGCCTGTCTTAAACAATTAAGATGCAACACCGGATCGACAATGTCGATCCGGTGTTTGTTATTTCATATTAATCTTCTTCATACTCGGCGACATCTTCACCCTCTTCATCAAGAATTTCCTTAATAGCAGTATGAAGAACATCATTGTCTTCTAAACTCGAATAATCATTTGCATCATTATCTCTAAACTGCTCTACTAAAATTTTTGCAATTGCTGCTCGTTCGTCACTGGGAATAAAATGCTCAACTTGTTCCCAAACATCCGCTAAAAGATTCATACCTGCTGACCAACTCATATTACATCCTCCAAAATTGTTGAGTTACTAACAACTCTATTTATACTTCACCGCGGAGGACTTATTAAGAATCTTATTTTTCGTAAAGTTCCCAAAGATTATTGTGTAAGACTTTCTCAAAATCTTCACCTAGTGCTTCTTGTGACGAATGCATTTTTCGTGCCATATAATGAATATTCATTAGCTTAATGATATTCACCAAAATTACACTGATTAAAGCAAACACTGTAAAGGCAAATCCTGCAATCATATCAGTCACCTCGAAGTTAAATTGATAAATAGAGCCCATCACAAAATAAAATAATATCCCTAATAATACCCAAAATAAATCTTGTATTTACACGGTGCATTGATTAAATGGGAGAGTTATTAGCTCTCCCGTTCCTTTAAAACTGTGAAATCAGTTGTGGAGTATTGCTATCGAAACCTACTAAATCCAACATACCGGAATCATTAGGATCAGCAATTGTGAACTGCGTCGCCGCCGTACCTGCAACGATAAGCTTCGATGGCATATTGTACTTTTCACGATAACGCTTCAATGCTTGTGCAGGTTGAACAGTACCTGCATATGTTTCATTATCCGTGTAAACTAAAAACTTGTTTACATTCTTGAAACCCATACGATCAGCTGTCAGCATTGGTAGTGCACACTCAGTAGTACCCCAGTTGAAGTGACGAATAACTTCCATAACTGCATCGAGACGCATATTCGCATTGATCTTCAATTCAGACATTGCGTGATTGAAACCTCCGACCCAGTAATTCTTTTCAACCTTCATGGTGGCCATTGCCATAACAGCAGATGCTTCAGCAGCCGTAATGCAAGGAATACCATTCACCGTTGCACCAAACATTGAACCTGAACAATCGATACCGATGAGGTAGTTTTCACCGGTAGGTTCGATGTTAGCAAATGATGCATAGAATGCATCATTCAATGCATCCACAATACGCTGATTGGTTGTCCAAGCGAGACTTCCACGATCACCATGGCCTTGACTATAAACCTTCAAAGCAGACAGAATCTGAATTGGGTGTACTCGTGCCTTCTTGATAAGATCGGCGTCAGCAAGACGATCAATAACCAACTTTGATCCATCACTGAATTGATCAAGCACGTTGATTGCACCCATACGACCTAGGCTACGAATCATTGCACCGACACCCATCTTCTGAAGCAAGGCTTCCCAAATCTTACGATTCTTCAGCTGTTCAGTTGGTAGCATTTCGTGAGTGAGGCCATACTTATCAATTGCACCAAGAGATACCTGAATATCGTTTGCTTCGTGCACTGCCATGAAAGCATTAACCAAATCAGGCAAAGGTGCTTCCTGAGCAGGATACTTTGTTGACTTTGTAACCCAGTTAAACAAACGCGCTTGTTCAGGGCTAGTCGATACGGGATGTGACAAACGCATAACATCACGGTGCGACCAACCATTACGCTGCTGATACTTAACCAACTGGAAAGCAAGCTTATCAATCTGCTTATCGGTGTACCATGCAGCTACACCCTTCTTCAGCGACTTACCCCATCCACGAAGTGAATCAGCATATTCTGCAAAGGTAAATAGATGAGTACCGATACGTGCAACCTTCGGTAATGCAGCCATTGATGCCTTAACCACTTCATCAATCTTGCTAGCAGAACAAAGTGCAAGAACGAACAATGCTGGATCATTCTTTGGAGCGCGACCAGCCAAAGAAATTTCAACAACACGATCAACGACCTTCACACCATCGGTCTGAATGAGCCTCTGGATATTCTTCGCATTATCCTTTACGAGCTTCTTTTCACCGACGTAGTATGTGCCACCTTCAGCACCAAGAATCAGGAAACGATCCAGTTGTGCCCACTTATCCATAACAAAGGAAAAACCACCAGCATTGTTTTCCTTCATACCCTTCATCTTTTCAGTTTGTGATAC